>Ga0182018_10000141_pt1 | contig 90844 bp, 73 predicted proteins | sample 812P2MmetaG_FD_120490 | JGI IMG/M metagenome (GOLD analysis project Ga0182018, IMG submission 120490) | Permafrost microbial communities from Stordalen Mire, Sweden - 812P2M metaG | ecosystem: Environmental > Terrestrial > Soil > Wetlands > Permafrost | place: Sweden: Stordalen | collected...
CCACTGTCACCTCGACCTCGTTACTCCCCAGCTATATTCTGCCACTCGAGTCCATTTTCATGAGCTTTCGCGGGCCGCAGGCCCTGCCCAGGCAGACGGAACGTTTCCTGGTTTTTCCGGACGACGTACTGATATTTCAGTACTCTACCGCGCAGCGCCGCTCCGAACCAGGATCGCTGAGACGAGGCGCAGGCTGAGGCGGGCAGCCCGTTCGCTGTCCGGATGGGCGACACCAGAAAACCGGGAAACGTGGCGACTGTCCCCAGGTTTTTGCAGGTGAGCGCGGGGCAGGGCGCCGAAAGGAAATACCCTGCCCCGCTCTGCCCCAACGGTGGCGCCGGGATTCACACACCGGCGTTCAGCGTAACCGTACGGGGCAGCGACGACATCGTCACCCTCTGCGTTCATAGGACGGACGCCTGCGTGGTTGCGTTTCGGCCGAGCGCGTCCAGTACGATAGAATCAAGAGAATCGAAGGTCATGCAGCGTTTCCCCACCAGGCTCTCCATCGGACCGGTTGCCATCTCTCCGGCCACGGTGCTCGCTCCCATGGCGGGCGTGACGGACACGGTATTCCGGCGCTTCATCCGCGATCTGGGCGGCTGCGGCTTGCTGATGACGGAATTCACCAGTTCGCACGGGGTGAAGGCGGCGATGGGCGCGCGCAAGCCCACCAGGACGCTGAAGTACCTGGTGTTCGAGCCGGAGGAGCGGCCGATTTCAGCGCAGCTTTTCGGCTCGGATCCCGCGGTGATGGCGGATGCCGCGCGGGTGTGCCAGGATCTGGGGTTCGATATCCTCGACCTCAACTTCGGCTGCCCCGTCAACAAGGTGGTGAAGTGCAATGGCGGAAGCGGTCTGCTGCGAGACCTGCCGCTGGTGCAGCGGCTGCTAACGGAAGTCCGCAAAGCCATCACGATTCCGTTGACCTTGAAGTACCGCGCCGGATGGAACGACCGGGAACTGGTGGCCGTGCACATGGCCAAGCTCGCGGAGGATTGCGGCCTGCAGGCCGTGGCGCTGCATCCGCGGACGCGCGAGCAAGGCTACAGCGGCAAGGCGGACTGGACGCGCATCGCGGAAGTAAAGGCGGCGGTGACGATTCCGGTGATCGGCAATGGCGACATCGTAACGCCGGAAGACGCCGTGCGCATGGTGGCCGAGACGAATTGCGACGCGGTGATGATTGGACGGGCGGCCAGCTCGAATCCGTGGATCTTCCGCCAGATCCAACAGTACCTGGAAACCGGGCGCTACGACGAGCCGACGCAGCAGGACCGGTACCAGATGATGCGCCGCTACTATTCCATGCTGCTGGGGCGGGGCGAAAGGGATGCTATCGGCAAGATGAAGCAGTTCGCTACGTACTTTACTCACGGCGTGCGGCACGGCGCGCAGCTTCGCGCGCAAATCTACGTGGCGCAGGAGCCGTCGGCGATTCTGGACCTGGTGGATGCGTTCTTTCGCGAGGAGCCGGTAGCGGTTTGATGAAAACGGTCAAGGCGATTACGGATGGTTCGTGCCTGGGCAATCCCGGTCCCGGCGGTTGGGCGGCAATCCTGCGCTACAACGGCCACGCCAAGGAACTGTGGGGGTGCGAAACACACACCACCAACAATCGCATGGAACTGACGGCGGCGATCGAAGCGTTGCGCGCGTTGAAGGAGGAGTGCGAGATCGAACTGGTGACCGATTCCGAGTATGTGAAGAACGGGATCACGAGCTGGATTCACGGCTGGAAGAAGAAGGGCTGGATGACGTCGGCCAAGAAGCCGGTGGTCAATCAGGATTTGTGGAAGGCGCTGGACGAGCAGGCCAATCGGCACACCGTACGGTGGGAATGGACCAAGGGGCACGCCAACCACGGTGACAATAACCGCTGCGACGAACTGGCGCAAAAAGCCGCGCGGGAACAGTGCCGATCATAGCCGTTCTAGCAACTATCGTATTTTCAATGGTTTAACCCCTTTCCACTGGAAAGCCGAAAGATTTCCCCGAAAATCTCCTTGGCTGGGCCGATAAGCTTTTTGTGAGCGAGTTCTTACGGCAGGCCGAGGACATTCTGGATACCGCTTTCCAGGGCGAAACCGATCGGGACCTGGTCATTCTGATCGATCGTCTCGGCGGAATGCGGATGATGGACCCTACCGGATGGTCTTTGCCTGCCCTAAGTTCCGAATATGGCGCGAATGCGGTGTACCGGGTGGAACGTCGCGGAGACGCCATTCGGGTGGAAGGCCTGTCCGGATCGGAGCGCTGCCTATTGCAGCGGAAAAGCCGCGCACCGAAGCCATGGAGTATCGGGATGCCCGGAATGCCATCTTACCCTGCCACCGGTGCTCAGGCCATAATGCTGCATCCGGCGGCGTTTGCGGTGGGCTGATCGAACGATCTCGCTCCGCAGGTCCGGAATTCATAATGGTGCATGCGCACCACGGTGCCGCGGGCGCCGGTCTGGCGCACTTCGCCTCGAATCAACAATTCCAGTGGGCAAACGTTCTGCAACAGGAATGGCCAAGCCAGACGTAACTCTACTTCGGCGCCATCCGGTGGCGGACAATCGGCTTCAAACCGCACGCCGCCCCGGCCCAGATCGGAAACTCGTCCCGACCCAAAGTACGCGACGCCCTTTTGGGTGTAGCTGAACCGCAAGGCCATTTCGACGCTGTACCGCCGGTCTTTCCTGCGGTCTCCGTGGATGATGTCCGTTCGCGCCATGGCCCCTCAGGAACAATCATCGGCTCTTTCCATCGATCGCAACAGTCCTGGCCGTACCTGAATTGCCCGGTTTTGTACCGGGTGACGCGTACCACCTCGGATGCGATATGCTTGTTCGAAGTATTTACAGCTTCTCAAGGCGGAAGGATACGGCACGTTGCAAGTCTTCACTGTGAACGGACCCAAGATCATTTATCAGGCATTTCAGGATGAAGTGATTCTGATCAACCTAGAGTTGGGCAGCTACTTCAGTTTGGAAGGTACTGGAGCCGAAGTCTGGGCTCTGCTGGAAGCCGGCGCGGACCGCGCGTCCATTATCGAACAACTCGCCGGCGCGTATCAAGGCGCTCCGGACGAGGTTTCGGCCGGCGTAGATCGGTTCCTGGACAACCTGCTGGAGGAAGGCCTGATTGCCGCGGCGGACGGCCAGCCGGCAGCCGCCGGGCAACATCGCCCTTCGGCGGAAGGCGAAAAGCCCCGATTCGAGCCGCCGTCCATTGCAAAATACACCGATATGGAAGATCTGCTGATGCTCGACCCCATCCACGACGTCGACGAAACCGGCTGGCCCGCAAAGAATCGCCCGTGACGAACGCGCAGGCAATCTCCAGGACGGCCGATCCGCCTGCCGTCTTCTTCGACGAGTTGTACCGCAGTTTCCGGTTGGCCTGTGAAGCGTGTGGAGGCGAGCGGCTCTTCGCCTATCGCGTGGCCGGTTGGCCCATCCTGTTACGATTTGCCGGCCCGGCGCTTCTGCAGCGGGTAATTCCCGCCATCGAACACCTCGCCTGCCCGGCGTCTCCCGAGGCCGCCCTGCAGGTATGCCTGTTCGACAGCACGACAACCGGCACGCCCGCACCCGCTCCCGGCTGGCCGCCGGATGCCTATGGGGCCCGGGGCGCCATCTCGGGCTTCAATACGGAACGCTTCCACACAGTCTACGATCCCGGAGTGGACATCCTGCACATGCTGGATCGCGAACGGAACCTGGCGGTATATTGGAGCCCATCGCCCGCACGGATCCCCTGGTGGGAGTCCACGTTCCCGATGCGCACCATCTTGCACTGGTGGATGCGCGACCGCCCGCTGCAGCCGCTGCATGCCGGCGCGGTGGGATTACCGGACGGCGGAGTCCTGATTGCCGGACCGAGCGGCAGCGGGAAATCCACCACCACGCTGGCCTGTCTTCACTCTCCGCTGCTCTATGCGGGCGACGACTACGTGGTGGGCTCGATCGACGATCCGCCCTGGGTGTACAGCCTCTACGGCACGGCCAAGCTCGAAGCGGACAACTTGCAGCGCTTTCCGGAACTCGGCCCACTCGTCAGCAATCCCGACCGGCTGGACAAGCAGAAGGCGGTCATTTATCTCGGCCGGCATTTTCCCGAAAAGCTCATTTCCGGATTTCCCCTCAAGGCGATTCTGGCGCCGCGCGTCACTGGCCTGCGGGATACGCGCCTTGTGCCGGCCGGTCCCATGGCCAGTCTGAAAGCCATCGCGCCCACCACCCTCTTCCACTTGCCTGGCGCCGGCCGCGAAGCCTTCGCCAAGCTGACGGCGCTGGTGCGGCGGACTCCCACCTACTTTCTCGAAGCGGGCTCCGACCTGGTCCAAATTCCGGAGACCATTCTCGGTCTCCTCTCGCGGGGTGGGGCATGAGTCTCACGGGACCGCTTCTCAGCGCGATCGTGCCCACCTACAATGCCGCCGGATTTCTGGCGGAGGCGATCGAGAGCATTCGGTGGCAGACCTACCAGCCCGTCGAGATCATTGTGGTGGACGATGGATCCACCGACGATACAGCCGAAGTAGTCCGCGGACTCGGCGGCGAAATCCGATACGTGGAGCAAGCCAACGCAGGGCCCGCGGCCGCCCGGAATCGCGGCCTGGAACTGGCGCAGGGAGAGCTCATCGCCTTCCTGGATGCCGACGACCGGTGGCCGCGGGATAAGCTGGAGATCCAGGTTCCGCGCCTGCTCGGAAACCCGGAGCTCGATCTGGTGCTCGGCCGCATCCAATATGTCGATCTGGGGGCCCGCAAGAAGATCGACTATCAGTTTGAGGGTCCCGACCAGACCCTGGTCCACGTGAATCTGGGCGGCGGGGTATTCCGCCGGCGCGTCTTCGATCGGGTTGGCCGCTTTGACGAAACCATGCGGACCAGCGAGGACGTCGACTGGTTCCAGCGCGCCAAGGAACAGAAGGCGTCGCTGGTAATTCTGCCGCAGACCACGCTCCACTACCGGCTGCACCAGACCAACAGCGTGTGGCAGACTGAGCGGATCAACCGCGACCTGATTCGCGCTTTGAAGATGTCGCTCGACCGCAGGCGCGGTCAGGATGGCCGGGCGCGCCCGCTGCCCCAGCTCGCCGCCTTCGATGAAGTCAAGACAGCCCGCATGGCCGCCCGGCGGCCGCTGGTCAGCGTGGTGATTCCAACCTATAATGGCGCCGGCTTTATCCGGGCCGCCTTGGAGAGCGCGCTGGCGCAGGAATATTCGCCGGTGGAAATCCTGGTGGTGGACGATGGCTCGGCCGACAACACCGCGGAAATGGTATCCGCCTTTCCGAATGTGCGATTGATCCGTCAGAGCAATCAGGGTGTCGCGGTGGCGCGCAACATAGGCGTTCGATCGGCGCGCGGCGAGTTCATCGCGTTCCTGGACCAGGACGATCTGTGGACGCCGGATAAGCTGACCTTGCAGGTGGCTGCGATGTTCGACCACCCGGAGCTGGGGTACGTCCTCTGCCGCCAGCGCGCATTTCTGGAGCCCGGGTGTGAGCGGCCCGGGTACCTGCCGGAGCGGCAATTCCTCAATGAGGGCGGACGATTCCTCGGAATGATGCTGGCGCGCAAATCGCTGTTTCTCCGGATTGGGTTCTTTCATTCGAATTTTCGAATCGCCAGCGACGCCGATTGGTTTTTCCGCGCGCAGGAATCGGGTATTCCGGCGATGACCATTCCCCAGGTCCTGTTGAAACGGCGCATCCATGGCGGCAATCACAGCCGTCAGGACGGCCGCGCGGAACTGGTCGAAGTGGTGCGGCTCTCGCTCCAGCGGAAGAGGAGCGCCGCTACATGAGCCATCCCCAGGTAAGCGTCGTCATCCCCGTCTACAATTGCGAACAGTATCTGGGCGAGGCCATCGCCAGCGTTTTGGATCAGAGCGGGAGTTCGCTCGAACTGATTGTGGCCGACGATGGATCGACCGACGGCACCGCGCGGGTGGCGCGCAGCTTCGGCGAACGCGTCCAATACCTGCACTTCCAGCACCGCGGGCAGGCAGCCACCCTCAATTCCGGGATCGAGCGGGCGCGCGGCGAGCTGTTGGCGTTTCTCGATTCCGACGACCGCTGGCCGGCCAACACGCTCTCGCTCCGGATGGCGGCGCTGGCCCGCGATCTGTCGCTCGACATGGTCTTCGGACACGTGAGGCAGTTCTACACTCCCGAAAGGAGCGCGGACCGGAACCACGCTGTGATGCCGGCATTGGTGATTGGCGGCATGTTGATCCGTGCCGCGGCGTTCCACCGGGTGGGGCCGCTGAATACGGCTTTGCGGGTGGGAGAGTTTATCGATTGGCATGCACGCGCCGCGGAACTGGGTTTGAAAAGCACGACCCTACCTGAGATCACCCTGGAACGGCGCATTCACGGCGCGAATCTGGGAATCCGGGAGCGCGGCGCGAACGTCGATTACCTGACGGTAGTGAAAGCGGCGCTCGATCGCCGCCGCGGAAAACCGGCATGAACCGCACCGCCTGGCGCTACTACGCGCGAACCTATCGCGGCCACTACACCCCGCTCGCCGGGGCCGTGGTGGGAGCGTGCGGGCAATCGCTGCTGGTATTGCCGCTGGTGCTGATCGTCCGCCGGATCTTCGATTCCATCATTCCCGGAGGCCAGTTTCGCCTGCTGGGATTGGCCGCGGCCGCCATGTTCCTGCTGAACCTGGCGAACGGAGCGCTTTCGCTGTGGATCCGGTGGGTGTCCCTGCGCATCACGAAAATCGTGATCCGCCAGATCCGCAACGACCTGGTGGACCGGCTCTACGCCTTTCCCCGCACCTACTACGACAACTGCGACCGCGGCATACTGCACGCCACCATTGTCCAGGACACCGAGCGCGTGGATATCATGAGCAACGCGCTGGTGGCGATGGCGCTGCCATCAGCGCTGGTGAGCCTGGTGCTGTGCGCCGTGCTGGTCTATCTGAACCCGGTGCTGTTCGGCGTAATGGTCTGCGTACTGCCTCCTTTGTATGCGGCCAACCGATTCATGGGGAGCAAGGTTCGCGATCGCGTCAACCGGTTCCGGCATTCGTTCGACGCCTTCAGCAAAGGCGTTCTGCATATTTTGCAGAGTATGGACCTGGCCCGCATACAGACGGCCGAGCCGTTCGAATCCGCGCGGCAGAAGGGCAAGATCGAAGAACTCCGCATCACCAGTGGATCGATGGCTTGGCTGGAATCGGCGTACGGGCTGGTGCAAAGCACCATTTCGGCCGTCGCGAGCGTTCTGATTCTGATCTTCGGCGGGGTCGCCGTCGGCCGCAAGTCGATGAGCATTGGCGACCTGCTGGCCTTCTACGTGACAGTCAGTCTCTTGAGTGGGTATGTGCGCAACATCCTCACCTCCGTGCCCCAGATCATCATGGGAAACGAGTCGCTAGGGACGTTGTACGGGCTGATCGCGAACCCCGCCGCGCCAGTCCACGCGGGCGCCCGGCGAGCCGATTTTTCGGGAAGCGTGGTCTTCGACGAGGTGCATTTCGCTTACAAGGAGCAGCCGGTTCTGGCGGGGCTGACGCTGGAGATTGAGCCGGGCGCGACGGTGGCGATCATCGGGCCGAACGGCTCGGGGAAGAGCACCATCGCTTACCTTATCGCCGGCCTGTACCGCCCGCGGAAAGGCCGGATTCTGGTGGATGGTCTGCCTTACGAGGAGTTGGACCTGATGGCCCTTCGCTCGTCGATGGGTTTCGTGATGCAGGACCCGATTCTGTTTTCCGGCACGATCCTGGAGAACATCGCGTATGGCCTGACGGACGCCGCTTTCGAGCGCGTGGTGGAAGCCGCGGAACTGGCAACTGCCGACGGGTTCATCCGCGAGTTGCCGGAGGGGTATGAAACGCGCACCGGCGACAATGGCGTTCTGCTCTCGGGCGGCCAGCGGCAGCGCATCGCCATCGCGCGAGCCCTGCTACGCCGTCCCCGGCTTCTGATTTTGGATGAGCCCACCAACCACCTGGACGTCCAGGCAGTGCATGGCTTCCTGCGGAACCTGGCGGCCATGAAGCATCGCCCCACCACCCTGATCATCAGCCACGATATGGACGTGGTGCGCCATTCCGACCGGATTTACGCCCTGGAGGGCGGACGCGCCGTTCTTCACGTTCCGGCGCACGCTCACAACCTATGATCGAAGGCGGATGCTGGCCGACGCACGAACAGGAACTGTTGCTGCGGGCGGCGCTGCTTCGCGGGCCGCGTTCGACGGAGGCCTTCGCCGAATGGGAGCGGGTGGTGGGCTTCGACCATCCCGACGAAGGTTCCTACCGCATGCTGCCGCTGGTGGGGCGCAACTTGCAGACCCATTGCGTGGACCATCCCATGATTGGACGCTTGCGGGGCATCCATCGCCGGGCTTGGTGCGACTACCAGATGCTGCTTCGCGACATGGAACCGGTCCTGCGGGGGTTCCAGGCCGCCGGGATCGATGGCATGCTCCTGAAGGGTGCGGCGCTGGTGTTGCGGTATTACCGCGATGCCGGGCTTCGGCCCATGCGCGATATCGACATACTCGTGCCGGAAGTTCAGGCGGCTTCGGCTGTCGAGATGCTGCGGGATAGCGGATGGCAGGTGCGTACCGCGTGGCCCGGAAAATTGACCGAGCCGTTCCGGCGTTTTCGCCATGCGCTGGGGATGGAACATACTTCCGGGCGCCAACTGGATCTCCATTGGCACGTACTGCACGAGTGTTGCTGGAAGGGCGCCGACGACGATTTTTGGGCGGCATCGGCGCCGTCGGAACTGCGCGGCATCCCTCTTCGGACGCTGGGCGCCGCGGATGAGTTCCTGCTCGCGTGCGCGCATGGAGTGGCATGGAACGAAATCGCGCCCATCCGCTGGATTCCGGACGCTCTCACCATCCTGCGCGAATCTTCCGAATTCGATTGGGACCGGGTAGTTCGTCAGACCGAACGGTGCGGCGTGACATTGCCGATGCGGGACGCGTTGCACTACCTGGCATCCGCCATGGAGGCCCCGATTCCCGGAGACGTGCTGCGCGCAGTCGATTCCCTGCCGGCCGGGAGGGTTCAGAAGCTGGAATACGATCGAACCCTGCGGCCGCGCGATCTGCAGAAGCCGCTGGACACATGGCGGGTGGTCTACCAGCGCTACCGTCGTTCGGCGGAGACGCGGAATCCGCTCGATTTTGCGACGTTCCTGCAGTATTACTGGGAGGTCGAGCATCCGTGGCATTTGGCGCGCATGGCCGGACGCTGGGGCTGGTGGCGACTCAGACACCTGGCGCAAGGGGGCACGAATAGACGCGGCAATGTTGCGTGACCTGGGCTGTGGGGCAGATTGGCAACTTGCCCTACAGAAGCAACTCCTATGAGATCTTCCGTTGCGAGTCCGTTGCCCCAGGCTGGGCTTGCGCACTCACCATCGAATCCACAACCTTGGCAATGCGCGACAGAAGCCGCTCCGGCTGCAACGCGGGAGCCCCTTCGATGCGCGCCGCCAAAGACGGATCCACCGTCAGCGGCTGCGGGTTTTCGCAATGGACTTCGGCCATTCCGAGAGCGCCCGCCGTATGGCACGCAAGCTGAACCACGTGTTGGAGCAGCCGGTTCTCATCCGGCTCACCAATGCGGTGATGGTACCGGATGCAATCGCACAAGTTCTGGGGGAAGCCCCACGAGCGGGCCAGGAACGCCCCCGCATCGTCGTGCGCACACCCGAAGAGCAGGCCTTCCAACAGCAGCGATTCCTCCATGTCGAGATACGTCCGCTTGAGCACTCCGGCATACCGCGCGCCTTCGATGCTGAGCAGGCCCAGCCGTCCCACGTCGTGCAGCAGCCCCGCCGTATAGAGAAGCGGCAGTTTCTGTCCGGACGCCGCGCCGATGGTCTCGGCGATCACCGCCGTCGCCAGGCTATGGTCCCAGACCGCTCGCACCGCCACGGTGGTCTGCGGGCCGCGAACATAGGACCCGATCGCCAGGGTGAACGCCAGGGATCGAACCTCTTCCAATCCCAACAGAGCCACGGCATGCCGGATGGAATCCACCCGGTTCCCGAAGCCATACATTGGCGAATTGGCCGCCGTCAACAGATGCGACGCAATCGCCGGGTCTCCGCGGAAGGCTTCCTCAAAATCGGCGATGGCCGAGTCGCTCTCGGTCGAAACCGTCAGCAGGCGCAGGGCCGTGGGATGGAACGGCGGCAGTTGGGCCAGCCGGCTCACGGCGACCGACCGATTGGCCAGCATATCCCTTTCGGATTCTAGTAGGTCGGGCACCACAACGCCTCTCTTCCCACATCGGACAGGTAGCGTTTGGTTTCTAACAAAAATTAACCGCATACAATACAGGGGTTGGTTCATCATGGCTTGATCATGGCGCCGTTCCGCCCGGTTTTTCGAAATCCGCACCTGCAGACCATCGCGAGCCACTTCTGGCCACGGCCCGAAAGCCATTCGCGCTACCCCATCGCTTCGCGGCTATTCCGTACCGAGCCCGACGTTCAGGTGCTGGTGACGTCGCAGCGGCCGGAGGGCCGGGTCTTGGGCGAGATCGTGACCGTCCACGGCCTGGAAGGCTCGGGAGACGCCGGGTACATCCGCAGCCTTGCGGCCGCCGCGCTGCCGGCCGGTTTCGCCATGCACTCGTTCCACATGCGTACATGCGGCGGCACCGAACACCTCTGCCAAACGCTGTATCACGCCGGGCTCACCAGCGACCTGTTGGCCGTGCTGCGCGACTTTCAACACGAAGGCCGCGCGCCGGTGTTTCTGGCCGGCTTTTCCCTGGGCGCTAATGTCGTCCTCAAGCTGGCCGGCGAATTGGGCGAGTGCGGCCCCGAATTGATCCGCGGCGTCTGCGCCATCTCCACGCCCCTCGATCTGGCGGCGTGCGCCGGCCGCCTGGCGCGTCCCGCCAACCGGCTCTATGAACGCCGCTTTCTCCGCCGCATGCGCACCCGCCTGTGCGGCACGGGCCGCTTCCGCAAACAGGATTTCGAAGGACTCCACACCATTTTCCAGATCGACGACCGTATTACCGCACCCTCGTTCGGCTTCGGCGATGCCGCCACTTATTACCGCACCCAGTCGGCCGCCGGCTATCTGGCTCCCATCCGCGTTCCGGTATTGCTGATCCAGTCCAGAGATGACACTCTGGTGCCTTTTGACATCTTCGAAACAGAGGCCGTCCGGTCGAATCCCTGCATCGAACTGCGCGCAACCGATCACGGCGGCCACTTGGGATTCCTGGGACGCCGTCCGCACCGCTTCTGGCTGGACGAGACGATTCTGGAGTGGATCCGCCGGCATGAAACCACCTCCTGAGAGTCTCCCGAAGGGCGTGGCGGCACGCGCGGCGTCTGGCCGCACTGGCGGGATGCGCCAAGCCGCCACCTGCTAGCATGGACTTTCACAAGAAATCAGGAGCGGATACCGATGCGGGTGAATTTGACGCGAGAGAAGTTGATGAAGGGGGAGACGGCGGTGGGATGCGCGCTGCAGGTCTACCGGTCGCCCGAAATTGCGCGGGCCTTTGCGGCCGCGGGTTTCGATTATGTGTTCATCGATCTGGAGCATGGATCCTTCAACCTGGAGACCGCCCACGACATGATCGTGGCGGCCAACGGCTCAGGCATTACACCCATTGTCCGCGTGTCGGAACTGTTGTACTCGCTGGTGGCGCGCCTGCTCGATTCGGGCGCCCAGGGCATCATTCTGCCGCGCGTGGAAGATCCGCGCATCCTGGAAGAGGCCTTGAGCTGGCTGCGCTTTCCACCCGAAGGCAAGCGCGGTTTCGGCGTCAACGCCACCATGATCGGTTATGAAGCGCACAGCTTCACGGAAATCATCGAGCACCAGAATCGCAACACCCTGGCGGTGGTGCAGTTTGAAACCCAGGTGGCCATGGACCGGGCCGACGAACTGCTTTCCGTGAAGGGAATGGACATCGCCATGGTCGGTCCGGCCGATCTCTCGATCTCGCTCGGCATCCCCGGGCAGTTCGATCACCCCTTGCTGATTTCGACCATCGAGGGCCTGATCGAGAAGTGCAACCGGCATGGCGTGGTTCCCGGCATCCAGATGCGCACCGTCGCCAGCGCCAAAGCATGGATCGATCGAGGCATGCGTTTTGTCGGCGCGGGTGGGGAGCACGGGTTGCTGCTTGAAAAAGCCAAGGAAGCCGTGGCGCAGTTGCGGGCCGGGTAGGGTGGCTCCACTTTGGCGCTCGCTGTGCTTACCCTTCAGCGCGCAACTGGAATGCTTCGGGAAATGAGCGGTTTGGAGAGGGTGGTTAGTGGCCATCGGGCTTCTCCTGTGAACAATTGGCTCAGTTCCGCGGCGGACGGGCGGCGCGTGCTTTAATAGAAGTTCACTGTTTTTCTACGTTTACAGGTCATATGGTTCGTCTCTCGTTTTTCGGATACCTCATCGGCGCCGCCTCGTGTGCTTGGGCGGCGGGTCCGTCGCATACCACCAGTTCGCCCGTTCCGGCGGCGCGGGGACAAGCCGCACTGGCGCGCTTGCCCATGCGTTTTGAAGCCAACCAGGGACAGTGGGACTCCTCCATCCGTTACCGTGCCCGCGCCGGCGGTTTTGCCCTTTCGCTGACCCAGGCGGGCCCGATGGTCACGTTCGCCAATGCGCCGCGCCTCACCATCGGCCTGGCCGGATCCAATCCCGGCGCCGTCGTCGAGGGACTCGATCCCTTCGCCGCGCGCACCGACTATTTCATCGGACATCGGGAGAACTGGCACACTGGTATCGCCAGCTTTGCGCGCGTCCGCTATCGAGCCGTCTATCCTGGCGTGGACGTGGTTTACTACGGCCGCCAGAATCAACTGGAATATGATTTTGTCCTCGATCCCGGCGCCGATCCCAGCGCCATCCGCCTGGAGTTTCGCGGAGCCGACGGAGTGCACCTCACTCCCGCGGGCGATATCGCCATCGAAACCGCCGCCGGTACAATGATTCAGGAACGCCCCGTCATCTACCAGGAAGACCCGGTCACCGCGGTGCGCCGCCCAGTGGCGGGCCGCTACGTCCTGCTTGCCGGCAACGTAGTAGCCGTGCGGCTGGAACGATACGACCGCAAGCGGAAACTCGTCATCGATCCCGTCATCGTCTATTCCACCTACATGGGCGGATCGTCGGCCGACCAGATCAACGTGGTGCAGTTGACCCCCAAGGGCTTGCTGTATATCGCGGGTCAGACCAACAGTACCGATTTGCCCTTCATCAACGGCGCCTACAATAACTTCCAGTCCGGGATTGTCAATGTCTTTCTGGCGATTGTGGACACCACGGCAACCGGCAATTTCGCGCTGGTCTATGCCAGCTACATCGGCAGCCCGGGTATCGATACTCCGAGCGGCCTGGCTGTGGATGCCAATGGCGTTATGTACGTAGGCGGAACCACCACTTCCCCCTTATTCCCGACCACGGCCAATGGCTTTAACATCACCGGCGATGCCAGTTTCACCGCGGGTTTCGTATTTCAGTTGGATCCAAGCCAATATGGCGGCAATTCGTTGCTGTACTCCACGTTCCTGTGCGGCAGCAGCGGGAACGATACGATCAGCGGCTTGACTCTGGATGCGCAGGGCAACATTTACGTCATCGGAAGCGCCGGGTCCTATGACTTTCCGGTGACCACGAATGCGTTTGCCACGGTCCAATATGGCACCCAGGACGCGTTTGTCGCCGAATTGAATCCCAACAGCGCGACTCTGCTGTATTCCACATATATCGGCGGGCAGGACGACGATTTCGGCGTGGGTATCGCGCTGGCAGGACCTCCCGGCCAAGTCTATGTCGCCTTCAACACCCAGTCGCCCGACTTCCCCATGGCTGGGTACTCGTACCAGGCATCCAAGCCAGGGCCCGTCTCCATGGTCCTGGGGCTGATGGATCTGACCCAGACGGGGGTCAGTTCCCTGGTCTATGCTACATTCTTCGGAGGTTCCAATGTGGATGAAGTGCGCGCCATCGCCATCGACGCAAAGGGGAATCTGATGGCGACCGGTTATACCTTGTCGAACAATTTTCCGGTTACCGGCAATGCCGTCCAAAGCGTCTATAACGGCAACGGAGACGCTTTTGCCTCCGTGGTGAATCCGGCTACCCCTGGGTTTGTGATCTATTCCACCTATCTGGGCGGCAGCGATGGCGATGTGGGTTACGCCATCGCCGGGGACAAAGCCGGCAGCATCTACGTTACAGGGTATACTCTTTCCGCGAACTTCCCGACCACGTCCAATGCGCTGCAGCCCACCTGGGGGCAAGGCATCGATATCTTCTTCACCAAGTTGACGCCCAGTATTTCGGGTGCTGGGGGATTGCAGCACTCGACGTATATGGGCGGCCAGAATGTGAACGTCGGCTATGCGCTGGCGGTGGGACCCGATGGGACCACCTATATAGCCGGATCGACACAAGGGGGATTGCCGATCTGGCCCAACCCCTCGCAAGGCGTTTACGGCGGCGGATCGAGCGACGGCTTCCTGATGGTCATTACGAACAACTAAGCAGCTTAGGGTTCCGTATCAGACCGGCCGCTCGATAGAACGCGTAGTCGCCGGTCAATTGCAGGATCCGTTCCACCCACGGCTCCACGGTTTCCGCGTCGACGGGGGTTGCGGTTTCGGGCGTCACTTCAGGCGGCGACTACGCGCCAGGCCTCTTCCCATACCGATGGCGCCAGCAGCACGCCCGTTCCGGCGAAGATGTCCCTGGGCAGCGAATCGCCATAACTGTTGTGGCAGCAATGGGATTCACGCCGTCGGAGGCCGCTGTGCTACCATGCAGGAGGCGTCGCTCGTAAGCGTCCAAGCTTGTCCTTTCCCGAAGCGAACCACCTTTTATATAGATGAATTTACGCTCTCTTTTCAGTCTGTTTTCGTCGGACCTCGCTATCGATCTCGGCACTGCCAATACCCTCGTCTTCGCCAAAGGCAAGGGCATCGTGGTGAACGAGCCTTCCATTGTCGCCATCAATAAGACCACCGGAGAGGTGGAAGCGGTCGGCAAGGAAGCCAAGGAAATGCTGGGCCGCACCCCCGGCAACATCGTCGCCATCAAACCCATGAAGGATGGCGTGATCGCCGATTTCAAAGTCACCGAGCGTATGCTGAATTACTTCATTCAGAAGGCGCACGGACGCAAAATGCTGGTCCATCCGCGCATCGTCATCGGCGTGCCCAGCGAGATCACCCAGGTAGAAAAACGCGCCGTGATGGATTCCGCGTATCGCGCCAAAGCCAGTGAAGTCCACCTTGTGGAGCAAGCCATGGTGGCCGCCATCGGCGCCGGGCTGCCGATTACCGAACCCTCCGGCAACATGGTGGTGGATATCGGCGGCGGCACTACCGACGTGGCCGTAATCTCGCTTTCCGGCATCGTCTATTCCCGCTCCGTGCGGGTGGCCGGCAATGAGATGGACGACGCCGTCATGCAGTACCTCAAACGCAAGTACAACCTGCTGATCGGCGAGCGCACCGCGGAAGCCATCAAGATGGAAGTGGGCTCGGCTTTCCCGCTCGATAAGCCTCTCACCATGGAAATCAAGGGCCGCAACCTGATCGAAGGCGTGCCCCGCACCATCACGGTGGACGACAGTGAGATTCGCGAATCGCTTTCCGAATGCGTCGCCACCATCGTCAATGCCATTCGCGTGGCGCTCGAACGGACGCCTCCGGAACTGAGCGCCGATATCAGCGATCGCGGCATCGTACTGACGGGCGGTGGGGCGCTGTTGAAGAACCTGGACAAACGGATCCGCGAAGAAACCGGATTGCCGGTGTCTATCGCCGACGACCCGCTGGCTTCGGTGGTCCTCGGTACCGGCCGCATGCTCAGCGATTTCCGGTTATTGCGCAAGATTTCGATAGACTAAAGCGTAGGTGTGGCTTTCCCGTCTGACGCGCCGCACCGGTGAGCGGTCATGGAATCCCTACTAACCCGATACCGCAGCATTACGGTCCTGCTGCTGGTGATCTTCGCCCAACTCGTGCTGCTGGCTGTCCAGGTGAAAGACGATCAGAACTTGAGCGTAATTCGTTCCTGGACGGTCACCGCGGTCAGCCCCATTGCGCGAATCCTCGAATGGGGACGGCATAGCAGCGTGGGCTTCATCCGGAACTACGTTCTGCTGCGCGATGCCGACGAAGAGAACCGGCGCCTGCAGTCTGAATTGGATCGTTACAAGGTAGAGAACGTTTTCCTCAAGAACGAAGTGAACCTGGGGGACCGCGCCAAGGCGCTGCAGGCCTTCGCGGCCCGCATCCCGTCCAAGACGCTCGGCGCCACGGTGTTTCTTTCGGCGGCCGGCTCGGATTCCAACGCGGTCTACGTGGATCGAGGCTCGCTTTCGGGCGTGAAGCGCGGCATGGGCGTGATCACACCGGATGGCATCGTCGGCAAGGTGATCTGGGTGTATGCCATGGAATCCATGGTGCGCCTGATCGACGACCAGGATTTTGCGGCCGGCGTCGTCACCGGGAGCGGTGTCCGCGGCACTCTCAAGGGGCAGGGAAAACCCTTGTGCAAGGTGGATTATGTTTCGTTTGAGGACAAGGTCGCGCCCGGCGATCGGCTCTTCACTTCCGGCGACGACAGCCTTTTTCCGCGCGGCTTTCCCGTCGGCGTGGTCAAGTCGGTCGGCAATGGGCAGCCGTTTAAGGAGATTATGGTGGAGCCCAGCGGGCTGGAGCACGGTGTTCCCGAGGACGTGCTGATCATCGTCGAAGGCGTCCATCAGGACATTCCCGAAACCCCTCCGGGCAATCAACCAATCTACATCAATCCCGCGCCGCCAGCCGCCGCACAGCCGGAACCGAACGCTCCGGCGCCTGCCGTCGGCACGGAAGCCGACCGCGTGCGCGCGCAGGCCAAGGCGATCAGCGACTCACAGGGCCACGTGTTTGGCTCGGGCGACGGCAAAATCCCCGATTTCAACGCGAAGAATCCGCTGCCGCCGGCTCCTGCCGCCGGGCAGCCTGGTGGGCCGCCGCCGGCCGCGCCGAAATCCGGTGATAGCACTCGCCGGGCCAATCAGGCCGCGGGTGTTCCGCCCGGAGGCAAACGGAACGAATGAGCTATTCCCCCGGCCGGATTCTGCTGAGCAGCCAGCGGGAAGGACAGGTGTCGCGTTTTCGCGCCTGGGTCATGGTGGCGGTGCCCCTGGCCGCCATTCTGTTCCAGGTCTACGTGCCGCTGTTCTTCCAGTTCCTCAAGTTTCTGGAGATGCCGCTCCTGGTAGTGGTTTATTTTGCCCTGATGCGCCGCAACCAGATCAACGGATTGCTGGCGGGCGCCGTCGTGGGTCTGGCGCAGGACTCGCTCTCCAAGAACCCGCTTGGCATGTACGGCATTGTCAACACGCTGGTGGGCTACTTTGCCGCGTCAGTGGGCGTGCGCCTGGACGTCGACCACGGAGTCATCCGCCTTCTGCTGGCGTTCTTCTTCTACATGTTTGCCCGCTTATTCTACTGGCTGATGGAGCACGCGCTGTTGGGTCATCAGCCGGCCTTCAAGATCGAGGAATGGCTGATGTTCGGCGTCCTGAATGCGATCGTCGGCGTCTCTCTATTCCACTTCCTGGACAAGCTCCGCGAGACTGCATAAACCAACCACGAATCCGCGCCCTCGGTCGTCGAGTATGCCAGAGGGTGAAACAAATGATCCGGCCCATCCCCTTCCCCGCCCTGCTGTTCACCATCGCCCTCTGCTGCCCGGCGTCCGCCCAGCCGGCATTCGACGCAGCCGCAGTCAAGCCCAATCGCACCGGAAGGACTGCCGGATCCACCAGCCGCTCCGGCGGCCGCCTCACCTTCGACAACACTTCCTTGCGAGAGTGCATCGCATTCGCCAACGCCATTCCGCCAGGCAGGGATTATGCGCTGTCCGGCCCAGCCTGGCTCGCTTCCGATAGGTTCGACATCGCCGCCACGTTCCCGCCGGCGACTTCGCGCGACGGGGTTCGGCAGATGATGCGAACCCTGCTCGCCCAACGGTTCGGCCTGCGAACCCATCCGGAGAGCAAGAAGCTCAAGGTATATGTCCTGGTGGGCGCCAAACAGGGTCCGCGGCTGAAGCCGGCAGCCAACGGCGTTGAGGAAAACTTCACGTTTGCCGACGACCACATAACCGCGCGCGCCATGTCCATGTCCTCCTTTGCCGACCACCTCTCGGGGTATCTCTTCAACCTGGACCGCCCGGTGATGGACCAGACTGGAATCCAAGGCGTTTATGACTTCACCCTGAACTGGTCCCCCGACACCGCGTCCGCCGAGACCCGCCCCGCCGGGTCGATCTTCACCGCATTGCAGGAGCAACTGGGACTCAAGCTGGAGTTGGGCGAGACGACCGTGACCATTCTGGTAGTCGACCACGCCGACCGAATCCCAGTCGGCAACTAGGATCTCACCCATCCTGGATGTACGGCGCAGGACCAGTTCCTCGCCGTGTAAGTTCCGCTTTGCCTGAGGCCGGCTTATGATAAGGGATGAATATCCGCCTGACTCCCGCCATATTGCTCTTGGCGCCCTTCCTGCTGGCAGATCAAGTGCCAGTGCGTCTCATTGAGGGCCGAGTCCACGGCTTCCTTGTGCTTCGAGACCTGGACGACAATATTCTGGCGTCTGGCGAGTCGACTCAACTGGCGAATGGAAACCGCGTTACCAACATACTCAGCCTTCATTTCAAAGACGGTTCCCTCCATGAAGAGACCGCCGTCTTTTCGCAGCGGCGCACCTTCCAGCTCCTCACCTATCGTTTGGTGCAGAAGGGTCCAACGTTTAAGCGTCCGACAGACCTTTCCCTAGACACCTCCACAGGGCAGGTTACCGTTCGCTATACGGAAGAAGATGGCAAGGAAAAGACCATTACCGACCGCCTCAAGTTGCCCGCCGATCTTGCCAACGGCATCGTTCCGACGCTGCTGGGGGACATTGACGCCAAGGCCCCGAAAACCACTTTCTCGATGTTGGTGACCACGCCGAAGCCGCGTCTTGTGAAACTCCTGATCTCACCGCTCGGTGAGGATTCATTCTCAATCGCGGGCTCCGCAATCAAAGCCATCCGATATACCGTCAAAGTCGATATTGGCGGCGTCAGTGGGGTAATCGCTCCGCTCGTCGGCAAACAACCCCCCGATTCGACCGTCTGGATGGCCGGTGGGAGCGTCCCTGGTTTTCTCAAATCGGAAGGCCCGCTGTTCGAAGGCGGCCCCCTTTGGAAAATCGAACTGGCAAGCCCTGTCTGGCCGAAAAAGTAGCACCGGGCAGAAGCGGTGACCAGTCTAGCGAGAGCTCCCTATTCCTGCCGCAGCGCCGAAATCGGATCCACCCGCACCGCCCGCCGCGCCGGAATGCACGCCGCCCCCAGGGCGCTGGCCGACATCACCGCCAGGGCAATGGCGATCGTCCCGGCGTCCCCCGCCGTCAGGCCGAACAACAGCGACGCGGCAAAGCGGCTTGCGGCCAGTGCGATCGGAACCCCCACCGCCAGCCCCACCCCCAACAGCGTCGCCGATTCGCGCAGCACCAGCCATTGCACCCCGGCCCGCGACGCTCCCAACGCCATACGAATCCCGATCTCCCGCGTCCGTCGCACCACGCCGTAAGAGAGCACGCCGTACAGCCCCACGCACGCAATCGCCAATGCCAGCAGTCCGAACGCCTCGGACACCTGGGCGATCATCCGCTCTGTGAACAGCGCGCGGTCTTCCAGCTCCGTAAACGGCACAATGTCATCTATCGCCAGCGGCGGACGTATACCGCGCGCAATCCTCTGAAGCGCCGCCGCCACGCCGGACCGATCCCCAACCGTGCGCACCGCCAAAGTAGCGAAGCTGCCGCTGTCCTGTCGAAAAGGCCGATAGAGCATCGCCGACGGAGCTTCGCGCAAACTCAACCAGCGCGTATCCTTCACCACCCCCACGATCTCGATCGGCTGGCCGCCGGCGGCCAGACGGAATCGTCTCCCGATGGCCGGCTCGCCCGGCAGAAATCGCTTCGCAAACCGCTGGTTGACAATCGCGACCGGCGTGGCGTGGGCATCGTCGCGATCGGTGAAGTCGCGGCCGTCCACCAGAGGCATACCCATCGCCGCCAGGAACCCGGGCGAAATGCGCTCCGTCAACGAGTCCAGGTCTTCGTTCGGTTTGGCAACCCGTCCTTCCATCTGAACATTCGCCTCCAGTCCATGGCCGGTCAGCGGCCGTACGTGAACGTACCCCGCGGCGCGAACGCCGGTGATGCCGGCAGCCCGGTCCCGCAGCGTATCGAACGCCTGCAGCCGCTCCGCCTCCGAATGTCCTCTGGGAGTCGGGATGTTGGCCACCACAATCCGTTCCGGCGCCAGGGCCGGATCCACCATCCGCAAGTTGCGCAGCGTGCGCACGAACAGGCCCGATGTCATCAGCACGGCCGTGCACAAGCCAACCTCGCACACCACCAGTCCGCGACTCAACCAACCCGAGGTTTCGCGCCCCGCTCCCGGCGTCTGCCGCAACCCGGAAATCGGCGCGGAGCGAGTGGCGCGCAGAGCCGGGGCCAACCCGAAAAGAAGGCAGGCGCCCACTGTGAGCGCGGCCGTAAACCCCAGCACATGCGTGTCCGGCCGGAACGAAAGGTTAGGCAGCACGGCGGCCACATTCGGCGGGAGGAATAGCAACAGCGCCTTGCTGATCCACAGCGCCAGGAGAACGCCCGCCACCCCGCCGGCCAGCGCCAGCATTCCGCTCTCGGTGAGCAACTGGCACACCAGCCGCCCGCGGCCCGCCCCGATGGCTTGGCGTACCGCCATTTCCCGCGTGCGCGCGGCCGCCGCCGCCAGTGCAAGATTGGCCAGGTTCGAGCAGGCAATCAGCAGCACGAAGGCAACCAGGAATTGCACCACCAGAAGCGGTCGCGCAATCCGCGCTCGCAACGCGGAGATCCCCGTGCCGCCGCCATCTACATGAACCGCACGGTGGAGCAGCGCACCGGCTTCAGCCGCGGCCTGTGCGGGCGTCACGCCAGGCCGCAACCGCGCCATCAAGCTCAACGCCCGCCCGCGGCTCCGCAGCACATCGCCCAGCGGAATGGCCGTTTCGAGGGGCACAAAAATGTCGGCCGGCGCATCCAGCAGAATTCCCTGAAATCCCGGAGGCGCGATGCCGGCCACTGTGAAGTCCCAGTCAGCCCATCGGAAATGTTCGCCGATGGCGTCCGCGCTGGCGTGGTAGTGGATCCGCCAGTAGCGGTCGCTGATCACCGCCTCGGCGGAATCGCCCGAATTGCCGGCTGTGCGGCCGCGGGCCGCTGTCACGCCGAGCATTTTAAAGTAATCGCTGGAGACAATTTGCAGGGCAGCCTGCAGGCTCCGGCCGTGCTCCGTAATCTCGAGGGTATTCGGCGCATACAGAATGCCGGCCACGCCCGATAGCACTCGCGACCGGACCCGCAGCAACTCGAAATCCGGATAACGAAACCGGTCGTTCGCAGTATCCCGCAACACCACCAGCCGCGTTGGATCCTCCACCGGCAGCAGGCGCAGCAACAGGCCGTCGATCACGCTGAAGAGCGCCGTGTTGGCGCCAATCCCCAGCGCCAGCGACAGCACCGCCGCCCCCGCGAACGCCGGATTCCGCCGCATGCTGCGTGCCGCGAAGCGGATGTCCTGTATCGCCACTTGAAGCCCGATCACCACGTCGCGTTCCCGCGTGGATTCGCGCAGTTGTGCCCGGTTCCCGAATCGCCGCAACGCTTCCCGCCTTGCGTCCTCCCGAGTCGCACCCTGCGCCACCAGTTCGTCGATCCGCTGTTCCAGGTGAAATCGGAATTCGTCGTCGAGCTCGGCATCCATTCGATTCGGCCGCAACGTGTCGCGCAATTTCCGGAAGAGAGCCATGGCGTCTCCTAAGCGAACTTGAGTACCGATGTGACGGCCGCCGTCACCCCCAGCCATTTCTTCTCTTCGGCGGCCAGTTGCCGCCGCCCCGCCGCGGTCAGCTCATAAAACTTGGCCTTCCGGTTATTTTCGGAAACACCCCATTCCGCCCGAATGCATCCATCCTGTTCCATCCGATGCAGTGCCGGATAGAGCGACCCTTCCTCCACGCGCAGCGCATCGTGCGACACCGTTTGGATATGGACCACAATTCCGTACCCATGTTGCCGCCCCCTTGAGAGCGTTTTGAGAACCAGCAGGTCTAGCGTGCCTTGCAGAACGTCCGGCTTCCCTTTGCCCATCCCTCACTCCTCCCTAGATGTCTAGGAAAGAGCATACCGCCATCCGGCCGTCGTTTGCAATCTGTTCGGCGGAGGTTCCCCGATACCGCGCCAAGGCCAGTAAGATCTCGTCCGGAACGGAAAACGCGACTTGGATCATGGGTGGCGGGCATTTCTATTCTTGCGCGGGAGGATTTTGAGGTGGTCGGCGCACCCTCTACTACACCCGGTCGTATGTGTTACATTTACTCTATTCGTCTTTCAGATCGGCACGGGGATTTTGAGAACAAGGAGAAACTATGCGCGTACGACCTACGCAACGATTTTGGTCGCTTTTGATGATTGCCGGGGCCGCCAGCCTGAGTATCGTTGGTTTGGCCTGGGCCCAGGGACGAGGCGGCGGACAGCCCCAAGGCCCTACCCCGAATGTTTCCACCGATCCCTTGCTGCGCGGATTCTCGTTCCGCTCCATCGGGCCCGCCAACATGATGGGGCGCGTGGACGACATCGAGGGGGCCGAGAAGGACACCATGATTGTGTACGCAGGCTTCGCCACCGGCGGCCTGTGGAAATCCACGGATGGCGGCAGCCACTGGCTCCCGCTGTTCGAGAACATGCCCAATGAATCGATCGGCTCCATCGGAATCGCGCCGTCGAATCCCGACGTGGTGTATGTCGGCATGGGCGAAGGCAACAATCGCCAGAGTGCTTCGATCGGCGATGGCGTCTGGGGCACCACCGATGGCGGCAAGACCTGGAACCACCTCGGTCTGGAAGAGACCCAGTCCATTCAGCGCGTGGTGGTGGACCCCACCAACCCGAATATCGTCTATGTGGCGGCCGGCGGCCATCTGTTCGGCCCCAATCCCGAGCGCGGTCTTTATAAATCCGTGGACGGCGGCAAGAACTGGACGAAGAGCAAATTCATCGACAACGACACGGGCTTCACGGATGTCGCCATCGATCCGTCAAACCCCAAGATCCTGTACGCCGCGTCATACCAGCGCCGGCGCACCTGGTGGGGCATGAACGGCGGCGGACCCGGCAGCGCGATGTGGAAGACCACCGACGCCGGCGCCACCTGGACCAAGATCGACGGGGCCGGCTGGGCCAAGCCTAAGGACGGCGTCTTCGGACGGATGGCGATTTCCATCTTCAAAGCCAAGCCCTCGATTGTGTATGCCCAGGTAGAAGCGGGCGCCAGCGGCGGCACCGGCGCGGGTACCGGCGACAACGGCCTGCGGCAGGTCGGCCGCGGCGGCGCGGCGCCCGAATCGGGCATCCCGGCCGTTGCCCCGCCTGGCGGCGCGCCAGCGGGCGGAGCAGCCCCGGCGGCAGGCGCTGCCGGCGGCGGACGCGGCGGTGCAGGCGGTGGCGGCGGTGGCGGACGCGGCGGCAACGGGCTTGGCAGTACGCCTCCCGATCCCGCGACCGGCGTCTATCGGTCGGAAGACGGCGGCAAGACCTGGACCCAAGTGAGCCATCTCAACGATCGGCCCATGTACTTCAGCCAGATCCGCGTCGACCCGGTCAACGACAAGAAACTTTTCGTCGGCGGCAACCCCGCCCGTATGTCCATCGACGGCGGCAAGACGTGGACCAACGTCACCGGATCCCACACCGACTACCACGCGTTCTGGATCAACCCCAAGGAACCACGCATTGTCTTCGTAGGCCACGATGGCGGTATCGATTCGAGCAACGACGGCGGCCAAACCTGGGACCACCATAACGACATGGCCGTCGGCCAGTTCTATCAGGTCTCGGCCGACATGCGGCGGCCCTATTGGGTGTGCGGCGGCCTGCAGGATAACAACGCCTGGTGCGGACCGAGCGCCTTGCGCGCCGGAAATGGCCCGGTGAATTCCGATTGGTTCACGGTGGCCGGCGGCGACGGTTTCTACACCCGGCAGGATCCCATGGACTGGGCCATCGTATACGGAGAATCGCAGGATGGCGGCATGTCGCGCCACGATCTGCGCAACGGCACGCAGAAGAGTATCCGTCCGACAGTCCCCGGCCGCGGTGGACGTGGCGGCGCGGCAACCGCTACGGAAACGGCGACGGGTGAAAGTACGGCGGCGGACGATCCGGCGGCAGCCGGCGGACGCGGCGGAGGCGGTGGTGGACGCGGCGGCACGCCCAACGTGCTGAATGCGCCTCCCAATGTGGAACCGCTCCGCTTCTACTGGAACGCGCCCATCGAGATCTCGCCTCACAATCCGGCGGTGATTTACATGGCGTCGCAATACTTCTTCAAGTCCAAGGACCGCGGCGATACGTGGTGGATGAACCCCAAGGACCTCAGCAAGAATATCGACCGCTGGGCGCCCGAAATGGCCATCATGGGAGTGTCCGGCGAGAAGCCCATGGCGTCCAAACACGACGGTTATGCCGCCAGTTCCACCGCTACCCAGATTCGCGAGTCTCCCTCCAAACCGGGCGTCATCTGGATCGGCTTCGAGGACGGCAACCTTCAGGTGAGCCAGGACGGCGGTGAGACCTTCACCAGCGTCTACGACAACATCAAAGGCAATTCTCCGAAGGGCTACACGCACATCTCGCGCATCGAGCCTTCGCATTTCGACCCCGCGACGGCTTATGTCGCCATCGACCACCATCGCTATGACGATTGGAAGCCGTACCTGTTCAAGACCACGGACTACGGCAAGACCTGGACCAACGTCACCGGGAATCTCCCCGCCAAGGGCAACATCAACGCCTTGCGCGAAGATTACGACAATCCCAACCTGCTGTTTGTGGGCACCGAGTTCGGTTTATACGTCACGCTCGACGGCTGCAAGGAGTTCAAGAAGTTCATGACGGGACTCCCCAGCGTCCGCGTGGACGATATCCTCATTCACCCGCGCGACCGGGACCTCATCATCGCGACGCACGGACGTTCCATCTGGATCGCGGACGATATCAGCGCGCTCGAACAGATGAAGCCGGGAACCAACGTATCGCTGTTCGATCCGCGTCCGGCCGTCGAATGGAAGAGCGATCTGAGTGCGAGCCGGAATGCGACCAACCGCGACTTCGTCGGAAAGAATCCCCAGGGCGGCACGGCGTTCTCGATTTGGGCCAAGGAGGATATGGGACCGGCGAAGTTTGAGGTCCTGCAGGGCACTACGGTGATCGGAACGTATGAGCATGTGCAGCAGGGTGTCCTCGAAACCGGCACAACCGGCGAGGCGCTTTCCATCAAGGCGGGCATGAACCGCTTCCAGTGGGGCATGCGTGGCGCGCCGGTAGTGGCTGCCAATGCCGCCGGCGGCAGAGGCCGTAATGGCGGGCGCGGCGGACGTGGCGGAGCGAATGCAGACGCCGCGGCTGGCGGCGCCGCGGCAACCGGCGAGGCTCAGCCTCCGGCAACACCGCCCGCGACACCCGATACCGCGGGAGCGGCATTCCCGGGGGGCGGAGGTGGTGGTGGCGGCCGCGGTGGACGTGGCGGCCAGGGCGGCGTTCCCTTCGTCGGCCGTGGGGGCGGCGGTGGTGGAGGAGGCGGTGGTTTCGGTGGCGGCGCAGCCCAGGGCAACCTGGTCGAGCCCGGCACCTACATGGTTCGTCTCACCATCGCAGGCAACACCTGGACGACCTCGGTCAACGTACTCGAGGACATCTGGATGCGGCCACAGTAGGCGTTGAGGTACCGGTAATTTTTGAGCCCGGGGCGCCTTCGCGCTCCGGGCTTTTTTGGGGTTGACCGCTACGCCGTAGCGGGTTGCAAATTCCCCCCTTCCGGAATCAACTATTTACGGCATGCAACCGCTACCGCGTAGCGGTTTCGTGCCGTGCTATCTTTGTTCTGCCGTGACCCGATTGACCCGCCGTGAACTTTTCCTTCTGACCTCTGCCGCGGGAGCCGCCCGCGCCTGGCAGACCCGGATCGACCGCCCCACCCTCGCCGAGCAAAATTCGCCCCGCCTGACCGCGCCCGATTTCGATTCGCCGCTTTCCGTCGGCAACGGCGAATTCGCGTTTACCGCCGATTTCACGGGCCTGCAGACGTTCCCCGACCGCTACGAAAAAACAGTGCCGCTGTGTACCCAGTCGCAGTGGGGCTGGCATTCGTTTCCCATCCCCGATGGCCTGAGCCCCGGCCAGCTTCGACTGGAAATGTTCGACACCTATGGGCGCGAAGTCGGTTACAAAACCAGTTCGCGCGGGCAGGAGCGGCTGTTCAACTGGCTGCGCGAGAATCCCCATCGATTGAACCTGGCGCGCATCGGCCTCACCCTGGATGGGGCGCCGCCCTCGCCCGAGGAGTTCAGTCCCATCGAACAGAAGCTCGATCTGTGGATGGGCGTTCTGGAAAGCAAGTTCCAGCTCCGCGGCAAACCGGTGACTGTCCGCACCTGCTGCCACCCCGACGTCGACTTGTTAGCCGTCACGGTTGAGTCGCCGTTACTGCAGCGCAAGCAACTGGGCGTCGCCATCGATTTTCCGTACGGCTCCCCAGGAATGAACGCGTCGGACTGGGGTTCCCAGGACCGGCACCGAACGACCGTTGTGGATCCCGTGGGGCCGTCCCATCTTTCTCTCGACCGCCAACTGGATGCCGACCGGTACGTAATGGACATTGCGGCCGCCGCGCCGGCAGTCGTCGCAGCCGATTCGAAACACCGCGTGACCATTCAGGCCGGCAACGCACCAGCGCTCCGCTTCACGTGCCATTTCGCGCCGCGGCGCGAGAAGGACTACTCCGGCGACCCGTTCAGCGCCGCCGCGCGCTTCTGGAACCATTTCTGGATGAACGGCGGCTCGATCGATCTCTCCGGCAGCACCGACCCGCGCGCGCCGGAACTGCAACGGCGGATTGTGCTCTCGCAATATCTCACCGCCATCCAATGCGCCGGTTCCCTGCCACCTCAAGAAACCGGACTCACCTGCAATAGCTGGTTCGGCAAGTTCCATCTGGAAATGCACTGGTGGCACTCGGCGCACTTTCCCATGTGGGGCCGCCGGGAAATGCTGGAGCGCAGCCTGCCGTGGTATTCGCGGATTCTGCCGGTGGCGCGCGACAAGGCTAAACAGCAAGGCTATTCCGGCGTCCGCTGGCCCAAGATGACTTCGCCCGATGGACACGACAGCCCGTCGAACGTCGGCGAGTTGCTGATCTGGCAGCAGCCGCATTCCATCCTGTATGCCGAGGCGTGCTACCACTCGAACCCATCGCCCGCCACGTTGCAACGCTACCAGGAGATGGTCATGCAGACCGCCGAGTTCATGGCGGGCTACGCGGTGGAGCGCGACGGCCGCTACGTGCTGGGTCCGCCGGTGATTCCGGCGCAAGAGAACCACCCCGCGCGCCAGACGTGGAACCCCACGTTCGAACTGGCCTATTGGAAACAGGCGCTGGGCATCGCGCAGACCTGGCGGCAGCGCCTGTCGCTCGCGCCCGTGGCCAAATGGGACGACGTGCGGAAGCGGCTTTCCGCGCCCACGGTCAAAGACGGCGTGTATCTGGCGCATGAGAATTGTCCGCAGACCTTCACCGAGCGCAATCGCGACCACCCCTCCATGCTCTATGCGTATGGCCTGCTGAAAGGCGAAGACATCGACCGCGAGACCATGCGCCGCACCCTGCGCAAGGTGTTCGACGTGTGGAAGTGGGAGGACACCTGGGGCTGGGACTTCCCGGCGGTGGCCATGACCGCGGCCCGCTTGAACGAGCCGGAGTTGGCGGTGAACGCGCTGTTTATCGAATCGCCCAAGAACACCTGGCGCAAGAACGGCCACAACTGGCAGCGCGCCGGCCTGCCGCTCTATCTGCCCGGCAACGGAGCGCTGCTCTCGGCCATCGCCATGATGGCCGCGGGTTGGCAGGGTGGACCCGCCGGGAACGCTCCGGGCTTTCCGAAACAAGGATGGAGCGTCCGCTGGGACGGGCTCCAGTGCAATCTGTAACAGTGACGCATCCCCGGCCTTAAGGAAACCCGCCGTTGCGCGGCCGCTGCCCGCACACGGAAGCGCGACCGTCAGGGAGCGGCCCGAGCGAGAAGAACCGTGCCCGTATCCCCGGCGCTCCCGCGCGGCAAACTTCCGGAAGAGCCTGGTGCGCCGCTCAAGCCGCTCCCTGACGCTGGACTGGGTTTCTGCCGGCCGCGCGCTGCGCGAAAAAGGCGGGTCAGCGCGAATTTCCGCCGAACATCCAGGTGTCGTCGAAGACCGGCAATTCCGGTTCCTCCGAGGCCTGCGCCAGGATAGGCGCGGCCAGTACGGCAAGTTCCTGCCGGCGCCTGGTTCCGGTTTTCCGCAGCAACCGGTTGATGTGGACTTTGACGCTGTTTTCCGACGTCCCCAGCGCCACCGCGATCTGGCGGTTCCGCAGACCGTCGGCCACCATCGCGAGCACCACCTTCTCCCGAGGCGAAAGAGGCGGAGTTTCCGAAGGATGCGCATCGAGCCGATCCTGAAACCGGAACTGCCGTTCCCCGTTACAGATCCTCGCCAGGGCATCGGTGGCGTCCGGCACGGGAAGGCGGGTGGAAATGACCCCATCCAATTCATGTTCCATGGCGGCCAGGACCAGTTCGGGTGTGATGGCGCCCCCGCAGATGACGAAGCGCGATTTCGGTGCACGGCGCCGTGCGGCGTCCAACAATTCCCACGGCGGCAAACTTTCGCCGTCGAGCAGGACCAGCCAGGTCTCCTGCGATTGCACGCAATCCGCCAGCGAGGCCGGCTCCAGCACCCATGGTTCCGCTTCCAGTCCGGCACGGCACAGCACTTCCCGAAACCCCACCACCAGCAAAGGCCGTTCTGTGGCGAACACGATACGGACGATTCCGGATGTCATGACTGCGGCATCCCAATTGTACAAGTCAGGGGATGCCTGTAACCATACTGTCAGAGTGCAGTAGCGGAGTACTGAGGGTAAGTAAACGATGCAAGCCGAAGTTATGTAACTAGCGATAATCCGCCGCGATCCAGTAGCCGGGCCGCGTCTTCGCGTCCACTCTGCCATGGCCGCTCACGTCCACCGTAATGGTGTGCCAGCCGCCTTCTTCCTTATTGTTGGGGCTGTAGCTCAGCATGTACTGGCTGTGTAATTCCTCACCCATCGCTTGGATCGCGTCCTCCAGACCGTGGTTCTTGTAAAAGGCGAACTGGGCGCCGCCCGTTCCCTTCACGAAGATCTCGGCGGGTGGCGCTTTGAAGATGGCTTTGGCATCGCGGAAGATCTCGATCAGTAGCGGCAAAAACTCCGCCCGGTCGCCTTCCGTGCCGTACGTCTGCATCACGGTGTTCGGAGTGGCGGGCACGTTCGATGGCATGGGATGCATCGCCGGCGGAAGATTATCGGGCCGCGGAGTATCCGGCGTGCCCGTCAGTTTGCCCAAGATACGCGACATAGTCACCTGATAGACGCTGACATTGCCCACCTGCAAAGCTTCCAGGGTCTCGCGGCCTCTATTGATGCTGCCGTTGTCGCGTGTTTCGCTGATCAGCAGGATGATCTTCTGGCGGTCCTTCGGCCGGTTCCGCAGCATATGCTCGCCCGCGTCCACGGCGTCGATCAGAGCTGCCGACTGGCTGCCGCTGTGGATCTTCTTGATCGCCGCGCTGATCTTGTCCGAATCGGAGGTGAAGTCCTGCATGGTGACGATGCGATGGTCGAACTTGATCACCGCCGCTTCTCCCATGCTTCCCAACATCAGGGGAGCGATCAGATTGCCGATCTTATTCACCTGCGTCAGAATCTGGTCCACCTCCCCGTTGCACTGGATGGCGATCACCATGGAAATGGGGATGAAGGCCTCATCGACACGAATGTTCTGCTCCTTGCCGTTATCGAGCAGGTGAAATTCGTCGTTGCGGACTCCGTTGACGAGGTTCCCATCGTGGTCGAATACCTTGGTGGGAGCCAGGATATTAGTAACTTTCAGGTTGATCTGGAAGTCCTTCTGCGGTGGCTCCTGCGGATCCGGCGGCTTTTGCTGCGGCGGTTGGGCAGACAGTACTCCGCATACCAGTGTCACAAAGATGAATCGTCGCATCCTGTTTCTCCCACTTCCACGATAGCATTGGGGGCTGATGGGCTATTGGTTACTTTCGGCCGCCATCCAGTAGCCGGGACGCGTCCGTACCTTTTCGTTCGAAATACCGGTCACTTCAACCCGGATATCGTGCCATCCGCCCTCGTCCTTGTCGTTGGGACTGTAACTCAACATGTACTGAAGGTGCAGTTCCGCGGACATCTGCTGGATGGCGTCCTCAAGTCCCTTGCCGCGGTAGAAATCGAATTTCGATCCGCCGGTTCCCTGGGTGAACAGATCCGCCGCGGGTACCCGGTAAATGGCCTTGATGTCCTTCAGGACTTCGGCAAACAAGGGGACGAACTGCGCGCTATTTCCTCCGGTTCCGTATGTCTGCTCGACCGTGGTGGGCGTAGCCGGCACGAATGACGGCATGGGATGCATGGCCGGCAGCCAGGGATCCGGCGGCGGGTCGGCGGGACGAGACGTGAGCTTCCCCAACACTCGCGACATGGTGATGGTATATACCATCACATTGTTGACCTGCACGTAGTCGAGAGTTTCCGGTCCGCGGTTCACGCTTCCTTCGTCCCGGGTCTCGCTGATGAGAAGGATGATTTTCTGGCGGTCCTTGGGACGGCTTCGGAGCATGTGCTCCGCCGAATCCACGGCGTCCACCAGGCGGCTGGAGATACTGCCGGCGTGGATCCGCATGACGGCGGCCGTGATCCTGTCCGTGTCCGAGGTGAAATCCTGCATGGTGCGGACGCGGGAATCGAACGCAATCACCGCGGCCTCGCCCCGCGCTCCGAGCAGTAGCGGAGCGATCATATTGCCGATCCGGTTTACCCGCGTCAGAATCTGGTCCACTTCGCTGTTGCACTGGATGGCGATCACCATGGAAATGGGGATGATCGATTCGTCGACGTGAATAGTCTGCTGCTTGCCGTTGTCGAACAGGTGGAACTGCGAGGCGGGAATTCCCGTGACCAGGCTGTTGCCGCGGTCGTACACCTTGGTAGGCGCAAGAATGTTGGTGACTGGCGCCGTAAACTTCGGAATGACTTCGTCCTTATCGGGCTTCGACTGCTGGGCCGTCAGCAACCCGCAAACCATTGCCAGAAAAATCAGCGCCGGAAAGATCAGTTTTCGCATCGAATTCCTTCACGCCGACCCATGGGCCGTCTTCCCCCGCAACAAATCCAGCACGTGAGGAACCAATTCGACAATCGCGTCCAGCGACTCCACCGCGCCCTTCGGCGATCCGGGCAGATTGACGATCAGCACCTGTCCCCGGGTACCCGATACCGAACGTGACAAAGAGGCCATCGGTGTGTTCCGGCGTCCCTCGGATCGCATCAACTCGCCAAATCCGGGGATCTCGCGGTCCAGCACGGCGCGCGTGGCTTCCGGTGTCACGTCGCGGGCGGCCAGGCCGGTTCCGCCCGTGGTGAAGATGGCCGCCACCTGTCCGCCGTCCGCCAGCGCGGCAAGACGAGCGCCGATCCGGGTAGCTTCGTCGGGCACCACCTCCAGAACCGACACCCGCCAGCCCAGTTGTTCCAACCGTTCACGCACGGCCGGCCCGGAGCGGTCGGCCCGTGTCCCCGCGTTCGCGGAATCGCTAATGGTCAAAACTGCAGCGTCAGGCATGTTTCTCCTTGCGGCGGTAATCGCCACTCTTGCCGCCGGTTTTCTCGAGCAGGTACAGATCCTGAATCTCGATGGATTTGTCGAGCCCTTTGACCATATCGTAAACCGTCAGCGCGGCGACGGCGGCGGCGGTGAGAGCTTCCATCTCGACGCCGGTCTGCGCGGTGGTCGCGGCGCTCGACGTGATGCGCACACCTTTCTTCTCCACGGCCACCTCCACATCGGCATGCGTCAGGGCCAGCGGATGGCACAGCGGGATCAACTCGGAAGTGCGTTTGGCCGCTCCGATTCCGGCAATGCGCGCAATTTCCAGCGGATTGCCCTTGGGATTCTCCGGCAGCTTCTTGAGAACGGACGGTTGGATGCGTACGAAAGCGTGGGCGCGCGCGGTGCGGTGCGTCTGGGTCTTGGTTGAAACATCCACCATGCGAGGACTGCCGGAACTGTCGTAGTGCGAGAGTTTCTTCATTTCATCAGAACCCGAATCAGGCCGCCCACCGCATATTCCCGGCAATCCGGATCGGCCACCAGGAACGCATTGGCGCGCGTCATGGCCGCCACGTCGCCGGAGCCGTGCCAGGGAACCGGCGTCACCTCCGTGCCGTCGCCGCTCAGGCGCGCCGGCAGAAACCGCGTAAGGCCTCCGCGGTGGCGGAACTCGCTGGTCAGGCGGGCGAACGGCATGTGCAGCGAGACGTCTTCCTGCCCGCCGATCAGCTCCAGAGCGGCGCGTCCAAAAACTTCGAACGTCACCATGGTGGACGACGGATTGCCCGGCAGGCCGAAAAAAAACTTCCCGGCTACGCTGCCGAACACCAGCGGCTGGCCGGGTTGAATCCGTACCCGATCGAAATAGAATGTCGCGCCCAGTTCCGACAATACCCGTTCCACAATGTCGTATTTGCCGGCCGAGACGCCGCCGGAAAGCAGCACCAGGTCGCACGACAGACCGAGTTCGATCATGGCCCGGGTGTGGTCCATAGTGTCGCGGGCGATGGGCAGCGTCTTGGCGCGTCCGCCGGCGCGGATGACCTGGGCGGCCAGCGCATAAGCGTTGGAATTGCGCACCTGATACTCGAGCGGGATCTCCGCCACATCGACCACCTCGTCGCCGGTCGAAATGATGGCGGCCACCGGCTTCCGGTATACCGGAACGCGCACGTGACCGATAGCGGCGAGCAGCGCGATATCGGTGTAATCCAGGCGCTTGCCCACGCGCAGGAGGGTTTCGCCGGCCGCCGCCTCGCACCCTTGCGGATTGATGTTCTGTCCCGGGCTTGCCGGCTGGTCGATGCGCACGCGTCCGCCGCTTGAAACCGTGTACTCCACCATCACGACGGCATCGGCGCCCGCCGGCATGGGCGCTCCGGTCATGATCTCGACGGCCTGTTTCGCGCCCACTTCGCCGTGGAAGCGTTCTCCCGCGCGGACCTCGCCGACAATGTCCAATTCGCCGGGCAAATCGGCGGCGCGCACGGCAAATCCGTCACGGACGGAGCGGGCGAGAGCCGGAGAGTCGCGATCGGCAGCCACGGTTCCGGCCAGAACGCGTCCCATGGCGCCGTGCAAATCGGCAACTTCGATGGCAGGCGTCCGCGATGCGCGCACCTGATTGATCACAGTTTCGCGCGCTTCGAGAAAAGAGAGCGATGCCACAGATTCAGTGTGGCACAGGGAAAGCAGGGAAATGGACCCGGCACGGAACCGCGGGCGTAAGCGGCTCGAGCGGCGAGCCGGGGTTAGGATTTGCGCGTCCCTCGGCCCGGGCCGCTTGCTCACGCGCGCGGTTCCGTGCAGGGTCGGACGCTCACGCGTTCCTGGCACTGAACAGGGTACTATCGGTAGAGCGGATGACCGGCATTTTCCATATTCTGGTGCAATCGTCCATTCGGGGGTGCGCGGTACATTCCGCGCGATCGCATACTTGGGGAGGAATCGGAATGGCCGGCAGCGGGTTGTTGCCCGAACGAATCGACCGGATTCCGCGCGGCGAATCGACCGCCCGCGTCTCGCGAGGACGTAAGGCAGTGCTGGGGGCTGCGTGCGCTCTCACTATTCTGTTCGCCGCGGCTTGCCGCCCGCAATCCAGCCCACCGCCGAAGCGGGACAATGCGGAGGCGCAGGCGCCCGTCGACGAGTCCGAAAAACAGGCGGACGCCGCGCGCCACCTGACCGCGGACCAGGTAACGGACCTGGAGGCAGCCGCCGCCAAGAACCCCGAGGACTTGGAATCGCGCGCCACGCTGCTGATCTTCTACGCACGCGGCAACTATCCGGCCGAAACGCGGCGCATCATGCTCTGGATGATTCAGCGGCATCCCGAGGGTTTCGTGGTGTGGGGATCGAGACATTTTGCACCTGGGATCGACGCAACGCTGGACCCCGACGGCTACGCACAAGGGAAGAAACTCTGGCTAGCCAGGTTGGTGCATCACCATATCCCGAAGGCCGAATTGCAGAGCGCCGCCAGCTACTTCAAACTCGCCGATCCAGCCATCAGCCAAAAGCTCTTGTTGCGCGCCGAGGTGGACGATGCCGATTCGGCGCAGTTGACCGACGAATTCTACGGAGGCTTGACGCTCCCACCCAAAGGCGAGAAGCGGTAAGCCTTACTTCACTTCGAACGGGTATTCCTCGTTGTGAATCTGGCCGGTGCTTCGGTCCTTCAGCCTCATGGAAAACACGTAAGAGCCGGGCGCCAGAGCAAATGTCGACCGTCGGTTCAGCGAGTCCGACTGGCTGCCGGTATCCATGAAGTTCGCGACTTCCGTGCCTTGTGCGGTGCGTATATTTCCTATCGAATCAAACGGGCCGGCGGAGAAATCCTCGCGAATCGAAAATGTCACGTTGCCACCGGGGTAAATCTGCACGGACGAGCGCCGCGCTTTCCCGCTGTTCGCCGTGGCCTCAAAAGTCGCGACGGGAGATGGCGACACAATCTGGTCGAGGTGGCTGCCGCCAGTGGGGTCAATCGTAAAGCGGAGCTGTACATTGGCGCCAAAGCCGTCGATATACCGGTACTGCCAAATTTGGTACGGGTTAGGATCGCCGTTGGTGTGGTCGTCGAGTTCGTCCGGAGGACCGTATGTAATATAGAAGCGGCCTCGCCCGGTGCGCCAGCCCGGCGTCCGGCCGTCTGAAGATGAAAAACGCTCATTGGCGTAGGCGATGCGCCGGTAGTGCTCATCCTTGAACTCATTCTGCGAAGTCGCCGGCGTTGGATCGCGCCGCTGCCAGAACTGCTGGATGAATTGCTCTCGCTCGGCGTCGGTTAGCAGTTTGCGAAATGCCGAGCGCTCCTCGGGCGTAATGATGTAGACGACGTCTTCGTTCAGCCACCGCTGGTAGGGCCATCCCATCGAATCGTTGCTGGACGTCGACCCGGACTCCTGGAGCGGCGCGGGCGCCATCTGCTGCACTTGCGCGACCAGTCGTGGTCTCTGCGCAGCGGGCGCTTGCGCGAGTTGCACCGGAGCCGCGGCAGGATCCGGCTTCGCTATCTTTCGCAGTGGCCGATCGGGCGACCATGCGGCCAACGCCACGCCCACCGAAATCACCAGCAGCATGGATGGCAGCACGGGGACTGCCAGATCCCGAGCATCGGGCTTGGCCAGCAGCCGGCGGATGCGCCGCAGCAGGTTACTCCCGTTGGCGGCCATCGCCGTCCTGGGAGCGCGCCACGGACTCTCTTCGAGTGTGGCAAGCGCGGAGGCGTATCGATGGGCGTTTCCTAGCCGTGCAGCGGCCCAATCGTTACAGCAGTGCTCGCGTTCCGCGCGAACCACGCCGGAGACCCACCACAACGCCGGATGATAGAAGAGCAAACCCTCGATAGCGATCTGCATCAGATTGACGAGGTAATCGGCGCGGCGGATGTGCGCCAGTTCGTGCAGCAGGATGGCCTCCACCTGCTCCGCGGGCAACCCCGCCAGCATGCCGAGAGGCACAAGGATGGCCGGCCGCAGAGACCCGATCACCATGGGGACTTCGGCCAGACACGATTCCAGCAGCGCCACGGAACGCGCGATGCCGGCCTCCCGCACCAGGCTTTCCAACCGCAAGCGCCAACACTCGGACGCAGTAACAGTTCCGACCCGGCGCAGACGCTGAGCTGCCATCCAGTTCGCGATCCGGTATAGGAGAATCCCCAGGACACCCGCCATCCAGAACGGTCCGGCCCAAGCCAGGCGATCGGCAAGCGTAGAGCGCGGCGGCACGGAGGGACCGGCGGACGCGGCGATCCATACCTCCGTTGGAGCCACGTTCGGGTGGACGGCGAAGTGCGGTGCGGCCGGAGGCAGCGAAACCGCCAGGGTGATCCCGAACGCGACGGGCATCGCCAACAACGCGAGACACGCCAAGGCATATCGCACACGCGAGGCAGCCGGCCGGCAGAGGCAGAGTGCGATCAGTAACAGCGCGGCGATGGCCGCGCCCTCCCATAGAAAGTGGAACAGCGTCCAGCCGAGGGCTTTGGCCAGCGGCGTGTGAATCCAGGTTTGCAGTATCGTCATCGCGACCCCTTTTCATACTCGTCGAGCAGCTTGCGGATCTCCGCCAGCTCTTCGCGAGAGGCTTTTCGCACCGATAGCGCGCCCATTACCATGCTCTTGGCCGAACCGCCGAAGGCGCGCTGCAGCAGGTCTCCGGCGAGCTGCCGCTGCGTGAAGGCCTGCGGCCGGCTGGCTTCGTAAATGTGCGCGCGCTGTTTCTCATCGCGGCGCACCAGGCCTTTTTCCGCCATAATCTGCATGAACTTCAGAACCGTGGTGTACTGCGTCGGTTTGCGTTGGCAAATGGCTTCATGCACGTCGCGGACGGTCGAGGCGCCACGGCTCCAAAGCACCGTCAGGATTTCGAGTTCCGCGTCAGTGGGCCGCGGCGGTTCGTGCGAATCTCTCATACGAAGACGTTAATACGAAGAAATTCGTTTGTCAACCGGAAAAGTTGTGGCGCGCGCTCTGTAGCGTGCGCCTCCTCGCAAGGTTTAGACCGCGCGTTTCTTGGCAACGATCAGATATTGAGTGAGGATCAGCGGCCACATGGTCTTCTCATAAACTATGTCGCCACGGTCGCGGATGGTTGCCGCAACTTCCGCCGGCATGAGAGGCCGCTCGTCGTGGAACTTCCACATGCCCAGCATCTCGATCAGCGAGCGGGTGACGCGGTAGAGCAGCGTGGGCGTCGGGAACGTGACGATCAGCGTACCGCCGGGACGCAGGACATCGAAGTGAGCCAGCAACGCCTCGCGGGTTGCCGGCGGATCGAAATGTTCCACCAGGCCGACGCTGAACACGATGTCGGACTGTGGCTCGATGGACATCGCCAGCACGCTCTGCTGGTGCAGGTGCACCGTCCGGTCACTCCCCAGGCGCTTCTCCAGCAGTTCGAGTCCGTACCGGTTGGTGTCGACGATATCATATCGGGAGCAGCGAACTCCCGCCATGATGTTGTCCAGGAAACAACTGTTGGCGCCGCCGATCTCCAAAATGGAAAAGCGGTCCTCGCCCGCGGCCGGAGTGGCGTAGCGGCGAATCGCGTCCAGAAGGGTGGCCGTGGTGTAGCGGCGGGTGAGCCTGGCGGTGGCGGGGACGCTGGTATAGTAGCGATCCCAGTCCGTAGCCGCCGGCGTCGGTTTCCTCCGGGTGAACACAAAATCCCTCTGGATGGCAAAATTCGCAATGAACAGCAGCCCTTCGGCGGTCAGCTTGGCCGGAATCGCGGTCAGACCCAAGTGAGAGTGTATCAATTGAATGAGGGCGTATGAGACCGTCCCGTTCACCGCCACCAGCGCAACATACTTGGGCAGCACCACGGCATTCCGCTGCCGCGAATGAAACACCACGCGGCGGGCGCCGAGGTAATTAAAAACCATGGCGACCAGGCGGCCGGCGATTTGCGCCTTCGCGTAGCTCCCGGTGCGGGTCCAGGTGAAACCATAGACCACATTGTCCAGCACGGCGGTGAGGATAGACAGCACGCTGAAGCGAAACAGCAGAAAGTAGATGCGCATCGAATCGAAAATCGGATGGAAGTGCGAGCTTTTGTTGCCGTCCAGGTAAATGGTGCGGATGGGTTCCTGCAGGACCGGGCAGCCCTGGTGCTTGCAGGCGATCAGCATGTCGAGTTCGAATTCGTACCCCGCGGACGTCAGCCGCAGCAGATGCGGAACCAGCGCCGCCGGAATGCCTCGCAACCCGGTCTGGGTATCGGCGAGGTTCTGGCCCAGCACTACGCGCATCAGCACGCGGGTAACGTCGTTCCCCAACCGGCTTCTCAGCGGCGCCCGGTCCCCGAACGATCGCACGCCCATGATCAGGGCCTCCGGATGTTCGGCGAGGCGCGCGGCCACTTTGACGATGTCTTCGGGATGGTGCTGTCCGTCGGCGTCGGCGGTGACCACGCCGGGACAATCGGGAAATTTCACCAGGGCGAAGTTCATCCCCGTTTTGAGCGCTGCGCCCTTGCCCAGGTTCACGGCATGCTCTACTAGCGAAACGCCCGGAAGCGAGACGCGCTGGAAGATTCCGCGGAACTCGGGTCCGCTGCCATCGTTGACCACGATGATGTTGCGGACGCCCAGGTCGAGGAGCGCGTGGATGAGCGCGGGCAGCGACTCACCCGGCTTGTACGCCGGAATGAGAATCGGCACGTCAGAATGGACCTGAATCATCCGTGCTTGTCGCTACCGCTTTACCACGGGCGCCGTGATCTGCGACAAAAGATCGGGCTTGCTGTCATCGCGAACCAGGTGCGGGTACCGCTCGCCGCCGTGATAGTCGACGCGGTGGGTTTCGTAATACTCACCGTTCTTGATCAGCAGTTCGATCGGCTTGGTGTCCTTGGCGGCGGCCGCGACGGCTTCGCGCAATACCGTGGAGTTGTACTGCCGGTTGTTTACCGCGACCAACTTGACCGATGGGGGAACGCCGGCCGTCTGCGCGGGACCACCGTATGCCACGTCGACGATGGCGCCGTCGTCCTCCTGCACCTTCAGCCCGATGGAAAAAGTGAGGTCCGCCATCTTGTGGCGCTCCTCGACGGCGCGCCAGAGGTCTGAGCGCGTAGTGTTGTATATGAGCTTCCAACCCGACCCTTCCACGCCCCCGAGCGGCGCATGAGGAGACGTGGAGTGCAGACGCTGATTCAGAAAGCCGGCCCAATCGTATGGCTGAACGGCATTGAGCCCGGCGGCCACGTCCGCGAAATCGTACGTCTTCATCGCGGGAGCGCCGCCCTCGCCGCCATGGAAGGTGCGGCAAAAGTCGTTGAGCGATTTAGCGCCCTTGCTCATTTGGCGGATCAGAACATCCGCCTCGAGCCAGATGAGCGAACCTTCGGGGTAATAGTCCACTGAGCGGCGGTAGTCCGAGTAGTCATCGCCGGCGTTGTACAGAAGCTGGGCGCCGATGGCGGTATCTTCCAGAGGACGCCAGCGGCGGCCATATTCGTTGTCGAGGTCGGCGGCGGTGTGGGCCAGCGATTCGCGGTACTCTTCGTCGCTCCAGAGACCGCTGCGCGGCGTCAGGATCTCGCCCAGGTAGTTCGTGAGCCCTTCATAAACCCACAACAGGTCGCCCTTCATGGGAGTGTCGTAGCCGCCATCGTGGCCGTCGGAAGTGAGGCCGATGGGCCGGCGGAATTTGCCGTTCCAGGAATGGACGAACTCATGGCACAGCAGGTAGGCGCTGGCGCTTCGCTGGGAAGGTTCCACCAGGGTGCGCTCTCCCAGACGATCGTCCGACGATTCGTGGTGCTCCAGGCCGAAATGCGCGACATGGTCGCTCAACGTGTAGAGGAAGTGGTAGTCGCGATAGTGGCGCGTCCCGAATAAGGCGCCGGTTTCCACTACCAGGTTCTTATATTCATCCACCGTGGCGGGGCTGATATCGACGGCGCGGTCGCTATCGCCGGCCAGGTGCAGGTAGTGCGGAATGCCTTTGTCCGTGCCGAGATCGATGGTGCGGTAGTGGGACCCGGCCGAGACCGGGGAATCGATGAGGGTAGTGAGCGATGCCGGCGCGAATTCGATATCGCCGCCGGATTCACGCTGGATGGGCAGGGCCGTTCCGTATTTCCACGCGCTCGGGACTCGGAGGGACGCTTTGAGCTGCAGCTTGTCCGCGTCGGCGCCCTGCGGATAGAGCACGAACTGGTTCCAGTTCAACACGGCCAGTTCGGTGGTTGCGGAGCTGCCGGCCAGGAATGCGCCGCCGCCGGATTCCGGAGGCGACAGGAAGTCGAAGGAAATATCCAGCGACGAAACCCCGGCGGGCACGTCCACGTGAAAGGCGAACATATTGTCGCTGTCGCGGCGCCACGGCACGGTCTGACCGTTGGCCTTGATCACCAGGCCGACCAGGTTGACCACCGGGCCGTCGGGCATATGGTCGCCCGGAATCCACTCGGGATAGAGTAGAGTGACCGGTCCCGGCTTGACACCCATGTTCAGAGTCACGTGAAAGACGCGCCGCGCCGCGTCGGTGGCATCCACGTGAAGTTGAATAGGCGTCTGGGCCAACAACGGAATCGATGCGGCAGCAAGAAGGTTGATTGCAAAGAAACGCATGTTCTAGAGATTGTATCAGTGGCCAACACGGAACCGTAAGCGTGAACGAGCGGCGACGGGCAGGACGTTTACGTCCGAATCCACTTGAGCGGGATAATCCGGGAGCGTAGTCTGACGTTCGGGCCGCTCGTTGACACTCGCTAGTCTTCACTCCCGGCTATCCGTTCTACAATTGAAAGTCACCATGGCGCGTGAACTCCTGATCCAGTGTCCCGACGGCCAGATGAAGACCGTTCCGCTTACCGATCGTCTATCGGTAGGGAGGTCGAGCGCCGCCGAGCTTTGCTTTCCCGAGGACGCCGGTCTCTCACGCCAGCACTTCGCATTCGAACCGGAGGGAGACGAGTGGACGGTCCAGGATCTGGGCAGCAAGAACGGGACGTTCGTCAACTATATCCCGCTCAAAGGGAAGCTGCAATTGCAGCCGGGCGACCGAATCACCGCGGGACACCTGGTGATTGTATACTCGCCCGACTCAGCCCAGGCCGCGCCGGGCGTAGTCGTCTTCGAGGGGAGCGACAGTTCCAATTCGGCCACGTCCTCAACCGTCGTCACCAGCCTGGAAGGGGCGCTCGCCAACCCCACCATGGTGTTCCCGACAGGGCCCAAGGCGTCGGCGCCCATGCAGGCGCTGATTCGCGCGGGCCAGGAACTGACCAAGAACCAGAAACTTTCCGAGCTGTTTCCGGTTATTCTGGAACTCGCCATCGAAGCCGTGAACGCGCAGCGCGGCGTGTTGATGATCCTCGAAAACGGGAACCTGATCCCCAGAGCCCACAAGGGTGAAGGCTTCCGGATCAGCACGGCGGTCCGCGACCGGGTGGTGCAGGAAAAGACGTCCATGCTGGTCCGCGACGCGCAGGCGGATGACGCCTTCAAGGAACGCATGAGCATCGTGGAACAGAAGGTCCACACCATGATGGCGGTGCCGCTTCAAACCAAGGCCGATATCATCGGCCTGCTGTATGTCGATTCGCCCTTCATCCTGCGCGAGTTTACCAAGGACGACCTGAGCCTTCTGACCGTGATGGCCAACGTTGCCGCCATCCGCATTGAAACCGCGCGGCTGCTGGAGATCGAAGAGGCCGAGCGGCTGCTGCAGCGCGACCTGTCGCAAGCCGCCGAAATCCAGGGACAGATGCTGCCCGCGAAAGCGCCCACTGTCGCCGGCGCCGACCTGGCCGGCTTCAACGTACCGTGCCGGACGGTGGGCGGCGATTACTACGATTTCTTTCCGTACTCGGAAGGCCGCGTCGGCCTGGCTCTGGGCGACGTCTCGGGCAAAGGCATGCCGGCGTCTCTGATGATGATGGCGCTGCACGCGCGCGTGCAAGTACTGGCCGAAGATCCGGGCGGTCTGGCCACGTTCATGACGCGGCTCAACAAAGCCACCTGCGCCAACTGCCCCAGCAACCGGTTCATCACGTTTTTCTTCTGCGTGCTGGACACGTCCACCGGCGACGTGGCGTTCGCCAATGCCGGACACAATCCGCCGATTGTGGTCCGCGCTTCGGGCGAAGCGTTCATGCTGGAAGGCGGCGGTCCCGTGCTGGGCATTCTTCCCTTCGCTCCCTACAGCGAGCAGCACACCCGGCTGGAGCGCGGCGACATGCTGGTGCTGTACAGCGACGGTGTGACCGAGGCGAACAACGTGGCCTACGAGGAATTCGACGAGGAGCGCTTCATCGAAGTCCTGAGGCAGCATCGGACCGAGCCGGCGGCGACGGTTGTGCAAGCAGTGACGAAATCGCTGGCGGAATTTACCGCCGGGGCGCCGCAAGCGGACGATATTACGCTGGTGGTGGCGAGAAGGATATAGAAGCCGGCGAGCTCGCGCTTGGCACCCGGCAACCCGTGGTGTAACCTGCGATTTGGGTAAATCGCCCAAATTCAAGAAGAAACAAAGGACTTACACGCAGTTTTTGGGTAAATTGCCCAAAAACGGGTTCTTGCCACGGGCTGCTGGGGGCGATTCGGTCCGCGTCCCAACCGGCATCTAGCACGTCACATATGAACCGGCCCGGCTCGAGAATCGCGATCTAATAGGGAGAGATCAATTATCCGCCGGCTTCTGTTCTATGTGATCGATTACCAGAACGGGTATTGGCCGCTTTCTCATCTCCAGTTTCAGCCCGAGTTGCTTGTCAATTGCCTCTGAGAGCGAGATGGCGCCGGTTGGAGCCGGCGCTGCGGTTGTGCCGTCCGGCGATGGCGCGGGAGCGTCTCCACCCCGGTTTCCGCCGCCCATGAAGGCGCCGGCCGGGCTAAAGCTCAACGTAAAGTCCCAGGCTCCCTCGAGACCGGTGGCATCCTCAACCGCGGTATGGACGTACCCCGGCGCAAGGTTTTGAAGCTGCTCTGCAAATTGCGCCATGGTCATGTTCGTGCAAGTAACCAACCTCCCAAGCACTGGATTCTTCTCTCTTGGGTCCTTCGACGCCGGCGCCGGACCTTCTTTAAATCTCGTGCGATTCGAGGGATCCGCTTTTGTGAGTTTCGGCTTTACCGCCGACAATGTATATGCAGACACCGGCCGGTCTTCATTGTGGACCGTTAGCTTGAAGCGATCCACCAGCAGCGCGCGCAGCATCAGGCGAAGCGTATCGACGTCTATGGGTGGCTGGTTTTTTGGCGCGTTGATCACGCTGATAGTGGAGGCCTTTGCAACGATATCGAAGTGCTCGGAATCCAGCCATTTCGGCCCTCCCACGAGCATTGTGTCAGGATCGTTAATGTCCCAGGCGATTTGGATCAGCGTCTTCAGCGAGAAATTGAAGAGTTCGAGCCGGCCGCCGGGTTGAAACGGGTTTCGCGTTTGTTTCGAGTCCGGCGTGCTCGGCTTGATATCCGCCACTTCAAACTCGGTCGGGGTAGGAGGCAGAGTTTTGGCGATGTCGGGCGGATTGTCCGTCGGTTTCTGGTTCACACTGTCCACTACGAGGGCCGGCATCGGCACCTTTTGAAGTTCCAACTTGAGACCGAGTTGTTTGTCGACCGCATCGAAGATCGAGATGCCGTCGGCCCCTGCGGCCGCCAATTGACCCCGTCCTGTCCATTTGATGTCGAAGTCCCAGGATCCCTTTAGTCCCGTAGAGTCCACCACGGGGCTGGTTAGGTAGCCCCCACCCATCATGTGCACTTGTTCGGCAAAATCCGCCATGGTCACGTTATGACAGGAAACCAAATTGTACGGTATCGAGCCGGTCGGCAGGTTCTGCGGTAGGGGCTGGCCCTGGCATCCGGGCTCGCCCGAACCGTCCGATTCCTTCAGTTTCGGGCGACCCTTCCCCACCGTCAGCACAAATTCCGGCAGGGGCTTCGTATCGGTGTGGACCACCAGTTTGAATCGGTCCGCGAGCAGGGTCCGGAGCATCAACTTGATGGTTTCCGGCGACGCCGCGGGCGGCGTCTTGGCGATTACGGTGAAACGGGCAAATTCCAGCCAACTCGGCCCGCCGAACACATTGTCGGCGTCTATCCCGTAGGCAGCGGTGATGAGATCCACCATCGTTGCGGTGTGCAACTCGTACCGGCCGCCGCGCATAAGGCCGCCGCTCACAAACGGATTCTGACCGGTGGCAACCGCGTGGACGTCCGCAATCTCAAATGCGGGTGGAGTTTCGGTGGACTGGCTCAACGCCACCCCGGACAGTAAGACGACACAACCTAAGCAGGCGAAGGCTGGCTTCATGAGTTTTGACCTCCTCGTGCGTATTAGAAACCGCGAGTATGTCGTTGGTTTCTGGCGAGCAAAAAACCTTACGGCACCAGCATCACCGGTGCTTGCCAGAACGCGGCTTTGTTGTTAGTCGGGTCGAGCACCGTTACCTGGCAATCGTACTTGCCGGGTTGCAGCTTTCCGAGCGACAGGCTGAATTTCAGGGGCACCGCTTTCGACTTCGGATCGAGCCCGTCGGTCACGGGCAAAGGCGCCGTTTCAAAGGCCTTGGTCTGCCCGCGATAGAAACTCACAAACGCTACCAGCGGCTGGGTGGCCGTGGCGCCGCGTTCATAGGCCTGTAGATAGACATACAGGTCGCGGCTCTTACTGAACACCCGCGTTACGCTCGGAATCAGTTGCATTCCGTTTTCGATCAACGGGCTCACCGTCGTTCCGGCGCCCTTATCCTTGGACGTGTATAACGCGCTGGTCAATGGCTGGCGCTGGCCGCTCAGCACTACCGTGCTGATGGGGATGCGTTGCAGTTCCTTGTTCAAATTCGGGATGACGAAGGTGTGCTGATAGGTGCCAATGCGTCCCGTCACATCGTCGCGCGCCAGCACTTTGATAGTGTATTTTCCGGGCAGCAAGGTGAACGCAGTCTGGAACTGAATTGGCTGCTTCGACAACTGCGCGGCGGTTTCGCCGGTCAGATTCTTGTCCACGTGCTCGCGCATATTGGAGACCGTGCTGTTGTATTCGTCTTTCACCGCGCCGATGAAATCGATGACCGTCTTTTCGGCTCCGCCCTTCTTGGCCAGCGCCAGTTCGCTGCCCGGGACTTTAAACACCACGGGCGTGTAGTACTCGGCCGAGTTCAACTGGAAGTAATTGATCTCCATGTTGATGGTCAGCTCCGTGATGGGGTCGCCCAGCATCAGGGCATCCTGAAGCTGGCGCTCCTTGTCGGCGACGGTGAACTTATCGAACGTCTTGCCGGCCCAGTAACCTACCCGGAACTCCAGCTTTGCGGAGGGGTCGCCGTTGTAAGTAATCTTGATTTTTCGGAACTTGCCGTCCAATGCGTCGTTTTTCGAGTAATATCCCAGAATGTAATAACTCTCGATCGACTTCTCCGCGTTGACAATTCCAGTCTCCAGATCGTTTCTGTCCAGGAATGCCTTGCCGCCGGTATCCGTGGCCAGCGCGTACATCGTGTCCTGCGTCTTCTGGAAGTTGGCCGCCCCGCGCAGCGCCGCCATGCCGTTGTACATGCTGACGCCGCCCGGCGAGCCCACGTTGGCGTTGCCCAAAGGAGCGGTAGCCACCAGACCGCGCGAATCGACGGTGTAGAAAACCACGTTGGCGCGGGCGGCGGCGTTGACGGTCGATTGAAACTGCGCCTGGTTGTCGGTGCCGTTGAGCGTCATGCCCCCGGCAAAGTACACCATCACCTTCTTCTCGTTGAGCGTTCCCAGCATCTTGACGGCGGTCTGCAGCGCGGCCAACTGGCGGTCGGTATTGAAGAGATTGAACTCCGTGTCGTCTTCGCCGAAAGCCGTGCCGGTATCGGCGGTAGCCTCATCGCTGGTGGTTTCCCCGAATCCTTGGGCGTCGCCAATGAACAGCTTATTCACCGCGTCCTCCAGTTTCTCGCGGTCGTCGGTGAAATCCTGCAGCACATGAACGCCGTCCGAGAACGACATAAGGGCCATCATGTCGGACGCGTGCATCTGGGAATGAATGAACTTCACGGCGGCATACTGGGCGCGCAACTGGTCCTCCTGCTGCATGGCCCCCATATCGAAGTACAGGGCCAGCAGGCGGCGGTCCTTATAGCGGACGTCGCCGGGCGCTTCGGGCATGATTTGCGTGGCCGTCACCGAATCCACCTTGGGCTTCTCGGGCGGCTTCTCCGCAGCCGCGTCCGCGTCGGGACGCCGCTTCAGCTCGGCAACCGCGGTCGAGAGCTCTTCCAGTTTTTGGAATTCGCAGAAGCTGACCGATTGCGGCTGGTTGTCCTCGGTGACGGTGAAATCCTTGGCGGTCAGGCCTTCGATAAGCTTGCCATTCTTATCCTTAACGCTGACCTGTTCGATCACCAGTTGAGTATTGACCTTAATGATGGTCGGCGGCTGGTTCTGAGCGGCCGGCGGCGGACTCTTCGCCGGCGGAGTCTGGGTTTGCGTCTGCGCGGCCAGCATCACCAGGAGGCTCAGTGATAGCAGGACGGCGCTGATGGTTTTCGTGAGACGCCTTGATTTGTCGTTTCTCGTGCGCATAATTCAGAATCTCCATCGCATTTGTACTTGTAAGGAGCGCATTCCGTTGGCCGCACTCGGCAAACCGAATTGCGAACTGGTTACGGTGTTATACCAGCCTGTGATGACCACATGGTTCAGGGGATTCGTGGAGCTGATGGTCAGGTCCAGTTTGGAAGCAAACGTTCGAGCCATATTGGCATTGAATGAGAACTGGCCGGGACCGGTAATGGTGTTCCGTCCCGCGTTGCCCCACTGGCCCGTAACCGGAGCCTCATAGGCCAGCGGATTCAGGAAGCGGCCCCCGGGAGCGTCATAGAGGGCAGCGCCGGTATACTCCGGCCGCTGATTCAGGTTGGTCGTGTCCGGAACCGGCACTCCATAAATAGGACTCATGGGAAGTCCGGTGGCGGCGTTGACATTCGTGACTACCGTCCATCCTTTGAAGATTGCGCCGCGCCAGCCGCTCATCAGCGTTCCACCGTGGACGCCCACGCCCGTCGAATACTGGGCGGTGAGGGTTACCACGTGCCGCTGATCGAATGGCGATAGGCCGCGTTCGCCACTCAGGTTGAGCCAGTTCTGGGCCACCAGTCCGCTGGCGCTGCCGCCCAACCCGGCATCGTCAATCGATTTCGAGTAGACATATTGCCCGCTCGCCGAAAAGCCGTTGTGGAACCGGCGGCGCAACTGCAAGCTTCCCGATTCGCGCGTCGAATTGCCGCCCGACGTCAGATAGACATACCCCGGCAAACAGGCGGGGCACGGATTGACCGCTCCCGCCGGATAGGTATTGGGAAAAAACTCTTGCGTACCGCGCGTGCCCTTGTTGCCCAGGTAGCCGATGACCCCCTGCAGCGAGAAGGGAAGATCCTGCTGCACCGTAAGGTTCCACGTCTGCAGATAGCCGATCAGGAAGTGCGGGTCGACCGCAAAGGTGTTCGCTGTCACGTTCGGCGAGGCGATGAATCCGTTAGCCAGGGTGAGCGGATTGGCCGCACTGTTGGGAACGCTCAGGCTCTTCGAAAGCGGCGGTTGCTGGTCCATCATATTCGCGATGGATTGGTACACCGACGTGTTGACGTACATTCCGTAACCCGCTCGAACCAACGTGGACGATCCCAGGAAGGGATGCCAGGCGATCGCGAAGCGCGGCTGGATCATGTGTTTGTCGGGGTGGACCAGCGAATCCGGGTACGTCTGGTTGGTCAGTGAACCGGTGAGACCGTTCGCCGCTACCACCGGGGATGAGTTGGCGAAGCCCGGCGTGACGTCCAGGTTGACCAGCCGGCCGTATTTTTCGGTGATGGGAGCGCTGTAATCCCAGCGAACGCCGTACGTAATGGAGAGCGTGGAGTTTACCTGGTAATTGTCGTTCACCGAGGCATCCCAAATCGAATCCCGAAGGTACTTGTCGGCGTTGCCGAAGGCGATGCCGCTGGTGTCCGGAATGCCCAGCAGGAAATCGGCGAAATCATACCCGGTGCCGGGGACCAGCGCGCCATTCTGCACCAGCCCGGTTCCCGCACCGGTAAAGCCGAATGAACCGCGTGCGTTCGACTGCCCCAGCGTGTTGAATTGCTGCCGCCGGAAATCCATCTGGACCGTAACGTTGTGCGGCCGGTGGAACCAGAGGAGCTGGGGGGTCAACGAAAGCGTCTGGTTGCGGACCAGCGAGTCCTGTTGGTCCGACACCCCGGCGATGCCGCTGCCGCCGCTGAAGTTGAGCGAGGGAGGTCCCCAATTCAACGGAGTCTGGTCATTGCCGGTAATGCCTGCCTCCCCGGAAATGTTCTCCACGTTCGCGAAATTCGGAGTGAGGGTTCGCGCGAAGCGCGTAAATTCAGCCGTGAACAGGCCGGTAACCTGGCGGGTGAAAACGTGCCTCCAACTGCCGGTTTCCCGCTGGCCGGATTGCAGACTATGATCGATGAAACCGAAACCGGACTGGTTCGGGGTAGTGGAATCGATGCGTTGATACGCAATGATGCCGTTCAGAAAATTCTTGCTGTTGAGCATGCGGTTCAGGCGGACTTGAAAGCTATCCATGTCGGTGCGGCCCTCCGCCGGTACCTGAAAATTCTGGAGGGGATTGCTGAGAAAATTCGGATCGGGATACAGTTTCAGCAACGCCACTGCCTGGGGACTGAAGCGGCTTTCCGGAATCAGGTTCCCCGGAAAGGGAGCGCCGCTGGCCGGGTCGTAGACCGTAATGGGTTGCCCCGCGGCATTGATCGCCTGAGAAAAATCGCCGCTCCGATCGGCCAAGGTCGGCATTTCAGAAGTCGCCGTGTTGACTGTGCGGCTGCGGGATCCTCCGTATTGCAGGAAGAACTGGCCGTTGGGACGCAGTACGTGCGGAATCCACAGCGGACCGGCAACCGATCCGCCGAATGTCGCGGTGTTGTAGGCGGGTTGCTGCGTGTCCTGTCCGTTCAGGGAGAAGGGGCGGGCATTGAGGGCCGAATTGCTCTCATTGGTCACCAGCATGTAGTTGAACATGGAGCCCGGACCTCTGCGGCCATTGCCGAATGCCCGGCGTTCCACACCGTTACTGGTGCTGCCGTTCACCACCATGGCTTCCGATGCGCCCGTACCGCCGGCATCGGCGCCCATGCTGGCAGAGCCGGCATCGGGAGGAGGAGCGGGCGCGCCTCCCGACGCATTCACATCGGCGCGCTGAAAGCCGCTCTGCGCAGCGGCCGGCGTCGCGGCGGCTTTACCCTTTCCCTTGCCCTTGGCTGCGGCGGCGCTCTGGGCGGCAACCTGCTGCTGCGCAGCCACCAGAGATGGCGTGGGCGGTGGAGTTTGCCCGGCGGCGGGTTGCCCCGCGGCGGTAGTGGCGGACGCGGCCGGCGCGGCGGAAGCTGCCGGAGCAGGCGCCGCTGAAGCCTTGATCTCGTCGAGCGAGAGCATTTTCATTTCCCACTCCGCGGCCGGCGAGTCCGGACCCACCGCGATTTCGCGCGTCACGGGAGAGAAGCAGAGCATCTCCACCTGCATAGACCAGATGCCGTCGGCAAGGTCGGGAAGCGTGTAATTGCCTTGCTCATCGGTTACGGCGGCCACTTTCTTGTCGCCTTGCGATGCGGTAACCGTGGCGCCGGGCAGCGGCAATCCGCCGAACTTAACCACTCCATGGTGCTCGGCGGCGGCTAGCCCAAGCACCAAGATACAGAAGATAACCCCGACACGCACCCAGTTGTGTATCCTCACAGCAACAGTTCTCCTTGAAGGTTTTACGCCGATCGAGGCGATTCCGCCGATCGCTCTACTATTCATTCCAACTGTGCAGCCGCCGTCAAGAATTGCCAAAAGCTGCGCCGCTTCCCTCACTTAGTTCTCGGTGGGGACTTTCTCTACCCGGTCGACGACGATGGTCTCTATCTGACTCTTACGCGCTTCCACTTTCAAACCACAAATGTCTTGAAGAGCGGCGAAAATCGAAGTCGCCGCGTTACTATCCACCCGCCAAACTTTTTCCGTCGAGCCGAGCATACCACTCGCTCCGCCGGTAACTACCGCCTCATCCGGCATCCACGCGATGTCGATATCGTAAATGCCAGGCAATCCCGCCATGTCTAGCACGGGACGATCCAAAGCGTTCGACAAACTGGCCGCCAGATCGGCGAGGCGCATCTTACCCCAGATACGGGTTCCCGCCGGACTGCTCCTCATATTGAGTCCCTGGACGCCCGGCCCGTCCTCCACTTCCTTCAGCTTCGGCCCGTTCTTCGCGACGATCAGTGCGTAGACGGGAAGCTCTTTGGTGTCGCGGTGAACTACCAGGTGGAAGCGTTCGGCGAGCAGGCTGCGCAGCATCGGCGCAAACTGTTCCTTAGTAGTGTGGGGCGGCACTTTGGCGAGGATGTCGTAGCCTTCACCGCTAACCCAGTCGGGGGCCGAAATCTGAAAGTCTTTCACGTTGTAAGCCACCCCGATCAGCCCCCGCAGGGTGACGTTGGAGTAATCGATGTGGCCGGGAGAGTCCGTGCCGGGGCCACCGTTCATCATGCGGCGAATCCCGTTGCCGGTGGGCGGCGGAGCCGGCTTCACCGACGCCACCTCAAATGCGGGATCCTGCCCGAATGCCGCGACCGAAAGAAGTAGTCCGGCCAGCGACAGATGTGCCACACGGGCACGGGGGGCGCCGGCACGGATATTAGTTATTCTCGTACGGGAGCTAGTTCTCAGTGGGCACCTTCTCGGCTTTGTCTATGACGATCATGTCCACCGGACCCTTCTTCGGTTCCAGCTTGAGTCCCAGTTGACTTTGAATCGCGGAGAAGATCGAAGGAGCGCCTGAAGGTTCCGGCGTATCCGCGCCGGGAGCCGCGCCACCAGCGCCCGGTCCGGCCATCATCCCACCCATCGGACCACCCCGGCCCATGGAACCGTCGGGAGCGAAATCGAGCGTGAAATCGTAATCGCCCTTGATTTCGGTCTGATCCAACACAGGCCGATCCATCAGATTTCCGAGCATGTCGGCCAGGCTGGAGACGGTTGTTTTTTTACCGATGAGTTCGAACAGACCGCTTCGCATGCTCATCATCATGCCTTGACCGGGCTTGCCTGCCCGGCCACCGGGTCCGCCGCCCGCCATCACCATCATTGCGCGGCCGCCGCCCTCACCGCCGCCTGGAGGAGGAGGCGGCGGAGGCGGAGCGCCACGGCCCGCCATGACCGCGTCGATCGGCGGCTCCTTATCGTCCGGGTTCGGCGTTTTGAGCTTGTGCCCGTTCTTGCCCAACACCAGAGCGTAGATCGGCAGCTCTTTGGTCTCGCGATGGATCGTCATCCGGAACCGGTCGGCGATGAGTTTCTGCAACATCAGGTTGACTTGATCCGGAGTGGTGTCGGGCGGTACCTTCGCTCGTACGTCGAACCTTTCCGAATCCATCCAGCTCGGACCAGACACCTGATAGGTTTTCACCCCGTACGCACGAACCAGCAACGCCCGCAACGGCATGCCCGTGCACTCGAACCGGCCCGCATCCGGAGCGATGCATCCAAAGCGCATCATCTTGCCGCCCGCCATCATGGCTGCAACGTTTGGCGTTTCGGCCGCTTTGATGGACGCTACCTCAAATTCCGGTACTTTCGCTGCGTCCTGCCCCCAAGCCCCAAAAACCGTAAGGACCGCAAACCCGGCGCCGACTACCGTTCTTGTCATTCCCGATCTCCTTTATTTTCAGCGCCATTGTCTCCTGTTGGGCAGCTTTCAACATCCCAGGGTGCCCCCGAACCGTAAACACTTGTGTATAAGACGGCGACACCCCGCAAAGTGTTTGCCAATTTCTATCCGGAATCTTGGAACTTCCCGATTGCGCTCAATGGAATAACGGTATCTCTCCCTAATTTGTGACAAAACGGTGCGATCCTAGTTTTCAATGGGTGCTTTCCCGGCATGGTCGATTACCACTATTGCCATGGGGACCTTCTTCGGTTCCAATTTGAGGCCGAGTTGTTCCTGAAGCGCGGTGGAGACGATCAAAGGATCGTCGTTCTCTAGATGCGCGAAACGACGCAATGGCCGGTAGGCCTGTACCCGGAATGGCCCGCCTCACCCTGTTGTTCTCCTTGTGCGACAGCTTTGTATCTATGACGATTCAGGGATCGTAAAATTAATCGGCAAGGAGCCGTTTTCACATAGACACCGCCGGACGCGCAAAAGTGCCCGCCCGGAAGCAGTTTTGGGTGGTTAATTAACAACCTGCGGCAGGTCTGCAACTGGGTACGCACACGGGCATGGTTCTGTTACAGGACCGGCGAGGGATCGACAGAGCTTAGCGTGCGCGCCAATGCGAGATCAGATCCGGGAGCCGGCGGTTTGCCTCGCTGCCGCCGATGGCGAAGAGCCAGAACCGCTCGGTCTGATGGAGCCCATAATCGGACTGAAACAACCCCTGCGATTTGTGTTCGGCGATCACCCAGTTCACCACAATCTGGTAGTTCAGGGCGTTCTTATAGCCGAAGGAAGCGGTCCGGTCGAAAACCAGTGTGGGCTCGGGACTGGTAGTGGCAGTCATCGGTTCCGAAGCCAGGCCGGTGAAACGGAGCGGCGGATCCCCGGCGGAACCCGGCTCGGCGCCGAAGACCAGAGGGCGCGATTCCCTCGGAAGACTCGAGACGGCTTCAAGCGCCAGCAGAGTCGCGGCGCGGTGGTGTCCGTGGGTGCTCGCAGTGGGCAGCAGCGTGAACACGGCGTCATAGTTTTCGCGCTGCATCAGTTCGCGGAGCGTCCCGAGCAGGCGCGGCCGGTCCCAGTTGCTGGAATCGGCGGAAGCCGCGTCGGTGGCGAATCCCAGGTCCCGTTGGTCCAGGAAATAGTGCTTGCGGATGCCCAGTATCTTCCCCGCCCGCACTGCTTCCTGTTTGCGGATTTCGCGAAGATGCTCCCCGGTGAGCGCCGCGCCGTAGTACACTTCGGCCAGTGCGGCGTAACGGTATCCCGCCTCGCCATCGGTGATCACCACCTGGTCGGCAACGAAACCCCGCTCCCGGACTAGACGGTAGACCGCGCCGGCAAAGGCGTATTCATCGTCGGGATGCGCCACCACCAGCAAGATCTTCCCCGCCTGCCGCTGCGCCAACGACTCCTGCGATAGAAGCATTGTCCCCGCCACGGTCCACAGGAAATCCTTGCGCGTGAATTGAAGCGCGTCAGGAGGCATGATTGTCCGGCTCCGTGGGATGCGATCCACCGTTCTGAATGATTTCGAGCGCCAGGTCGCGCATGGGAGTGCGCCGCTGCCTGCTGGACCGCCGAATGTAGAGATACGCTTCTTCTTCGCTCCATTCGAACCGCGCCTGCAACAGACCCTTGGCGCGTTCCACCACTTTCCGGCCGGCCAGTTGTTCGGTCAGCCGTTCCACCTCGCGTTGCAGGCTCCGATTGGTCTCTTCGGCGAGTACCAGAGCGGCCACCGGCAAACCGAGGCTCAGCAGAAACGACAATTCGGCGGGCTTCCACGGCGCCGTGCGCGAGCGGCAAACGTTGGCCATGCCCACCACCGTGCCGCCGCTTCTCAACGGAATGGAGGCCACGCCCTCGAACCGGTTCTTCCGAAACTCCGGGAATCCGGCGAAACGCCAGTCCGACCACGCTGCGTCGTGAAGCACAATTGGGGAGACGCGCTCCATGTGCTCGCGCGCCGCCCTTCCGTTCAGCGGCAATCGCGACCTCGGCAGGGCCGGCGGCGGCCCCACGCTGGCGACCAGCCTGGCCGCAACTTCGCCCTGGTCGAAACGGTAGAGGTACACTCCCTGCGCATTGGCCTGACTGAGGATCACCTCCAGCAGCGGCGCGACATGCAAATCGTTCGATGAAAACCACATATCCTTCTCCTGAAATTGGCTCCTGAAATTGGCTCCTGAAATTGGGAACGAACGGTTGGGGATGGATCAACAGCGGCAGCGGCAATAGACGGTGGATTTAAATCGTACCATTGTCTATCGACATTACTGTATTTAAATCCGATTGTCAAGCGGGCCGATGGTTGCCATGGTTGCCGCGTTCGCGCAGGCCGATCCCTACCAGATTCCCTGTTTCGAGCCGAACCACCAGACCAGCCCGACCGTCGCGGTGTTCTGTTCTTTCTTTAATATCCCGAGCGTGGTGGTCAGGAAGTAGGGTTGATTGGAAGCATCGCGGCGCCACTCCAGGCGCGCCACGAAGTTGTCCACCAGTTTGTATTCCAAGGTTACCGTGTTTTCCTTCAGCGCCTGGGTAACTCCACTAAATAAGCCGCCGCGATCCGAGAGATACTCGGAGCGGACGCCGAAGGCCAGTTTCGGAGCCACCTGATACCGGGCATATACCGCCCCGCCAATAGTATGAGACGGCGGCGAAGTCCGGTACAGGCGCTCGATTTCATCGTCGCCCTCGAAGGCCATTTGGAAGGATGGCGAAACCTGCCAGGTGAGATAGGTGTCGATGATGTTCAGATGCCCTGTGGGCGGGTTGGGAATCGGGGCAAAGGGCACACCCTGCTGTGCGGGCAGATTCCCCAGGCCGGCCGGCGCGCCATTCGGGTAGTACATGCTGTCGGGATGTTCCTGGCCCATGTAATAGTTGATAGTCCAATCGATGGTTTTGCGCGGCTGCAGCACGACGCCCCAAAGCTCGTCCTTGAACCCGTTGAATGGCTCGGTTTGGTTGGTTCCATTCGTAACCCAATAGTTCACGGATAGCCAGTCGTTGACCTTGGCGTTGGCGCGCACACCCATATGATAGAAGGGCAGGAATGTGAACCAGAACGACCGCGAATAATTGATCTGATCCTTCGTATAGTTCCCCTCCAGGCCGATCGAGCTGGCCCATTTCCCAAAATCCACGGTGATGCCATTGCCCACCGGAACGACATAGGTTCCATACGCCTGAAAGATATTCCGGTAAATGTCCGGACGCGGCTCATTGGCGGGATTGCCCTGCAGTGTCTCGGTAGCCTGCCCGAACTGCAGATCGAGCCGCACGCCCCACCGTTTTCCGTTGCCGGTATCGGGCGCGCTCTCGGTCACCACCGCCGCCTGGTTGAGGCTGAAACCGTTGCTGGTGACATCGTAGGCCCGCAGCAGATTCGCACGGCCGATGGGGGCATTGAAATTGTAGCCATAGTAGCCATCCAGCAGAAGATTGAAAGTCGCTCCGTGCAGCAGATCGGACCCGCTGTGAGGTTCGGGCGTTGGCGGGGCGGGAGCCGTGACGGCGGGAATTGCTTCGGCCGGCCGCGCCGCTGCGGCGTTGACGGGCGGAGCCGGCCCCACGCGATTTTCCAGGTCGGCCACCCGGGCTTGCAACTTCTCGACCAGCGCCTTCAGTTCGGTCACTTGCCGGCTGAGCTCCGGTGAATCCGCCGGCTGCGCCGGAACCTGGCCCGACAGCACCGGTGGATGGAGGCCGATCGCAAGGGATACGGCCGCGAAGAATAGAAGAGAAGTCTTGCGTTGTAACATGGGAAGTGCCTCTGACCGGAACAGGCCAGGAGGCCCGTCCCACTTAGATCTTTACCGCCTCATGCAGCGGCAGTTCGCGGGAAGAAGCGCCCACCATCACGGTGTAGTCGCCGGAAACCACCTCCCAGGCGTCCTTATCGATGTTGAACACGGACAAATGTAACGGCTCGATGGCCAGGCTCACTACCTTCATCTCGCCCGCCGCCAGTTCCACTCGCTCCCAGGCTACCAATCGTTTGGGCGGCTCGTTGGCCGCCGCCGGCAGCGCCACGTACACCTGGGCAATCTCGGTCCCGGCCCGCTTGCCGGTGTTCTTCAGAGTGAAGCTCACCTTCACGTCCTTTCCGGCGACCGCGGTCTTCAGGCCTGAGTACGCGAACGTGGTATACGAAAGGCCGTGTCCGAACGGAACCAGCGGCGTCTTGTTTTCCGCGTCGTACCACTTGTATCCCACCTTCAAACCTTCGGTGTAATCGATGTCGAAGGGCTGCATCTGTCCGCGTCCACCGCCCGGAGGCGGTCCGAAGACCTTCTCGTGCGGCAGGTCGGCATCGCTCCGGGCAAACGATACCACGGTTTTCGCCGACGGATTCACGTCGCCGAAAAGAATGCCGGCGATGGCCTCTCCGCCGCGGATTCCCGGATACCAGGCCTCCAGTACCGCGCCCGTACGGTCCATCCACGGCATTGCCACCGGTCCGCCGGTCTCGAGCACCACGATGGTGTGCGGATTGGCCGCCGCCACCGCGCTCACCAGGGCGTCCTGATTATCGGGCAGCGACAGGCTCGCCAGATCGCGTCCTTCGCTGGCGGGTTGATTGCAAAATACGATGGCGATTTCCGATGCCTTGGCCAATGCCGCGGCCGAAGCTACGTCCGTGCCCTCGTTGTACTCCACCTTGGCGCGCCCCGCGATTGCGCGGATCGCAGTGAGCGGGGACGACGGATGATACGTCGGCGCGCCGCGCCCTCCTGCCGGCGCCGCGACGGCGGTGCCTCCCGCCGCGTTCACCTGCGCCGAACCGCCGCCCGAAAGCACCCCGGCATCGGCATGCGATCCGATCACCGCGATCGATTGCCCGGCCGCTCGATTCAATGGCAATTGCCCACCCGCATTCTTCAGCAGTACGATGCTTTCCCGGGCGATGCGCTCGGCCACTTCCAGTCCGCGAAAGACATCCGGGACTTGCGGAACGACCGGTTTGTCCAGCAGTCCCACGGCAAATTCCGAACGCAGGATGCGGTGCACCATGTCATCGATGCGCGCCATGGGGACCTCGCCCGACTCTACGGCCTTCTTCAAAGGCTCCGCGAAATAGGTGCTTCCGGGCATTTCGATATCCAGGCCCGCCAGCGCCGCTGTAGAAGTGCTATGCGTCCCGCCCCAGTCGGACAGCACGAAGCCCTTGTGACCCCACGCCTGCTTCAAGACGTCGTGTAGCAGGTAGCTGTTCTCGCAGGCGTAAACCTGGTTGACCTTGTTGTAGGAGCACATCACGCCGGCCGGGTCCGCGTCGTGCACCGCGATCTCAAATGCCAGCAGGTCGGTCTCGCGCATGATGCGCTTGTCCGTCAGATTGGCGCTTCCGATGTTGCGGCCGGTCTCCTGGTCGTTGAACGCGAAGTGTTTCACGTCGCCCAGGATGCCCTGCGCCTGCAGTCCCTTCATATGCTGGCCATCCAACCGTCCGGCCAGGATTGGGTCCTCGCCCAAATATTCGAAGTTGCGGCCGTTGCGCGGCTCGCGGGTGATGTTCAGGCCGCCGCCCAGCGACATATTGTATCCCTGGTCGCGCAGTTCCTTGCCGATCAGCGCGCCGTAATCGTATGCCGCTTTCAAGTCCCAACTGCACGCCAGTCCAATGGTGGAAGGCAACAGCGTGGAATAACGGCCGCGCGCCGCGCCGCGCGTGACGCCCACTGCCGCGTCGGCCATCTGAAGGTCGGGAATCCCCAATCGCGAAATCCCGGGGATGAATCCCGCGCCGCCATTGGACCGCGTGGCCGTCAACCGCTCGGTGAGTTCTTCCACCGTGGGAGGCGCGGTGCTCACCGGGGCGCCCCGTCCGCGTCCACCTCCGCCGGCCGCCGGTCCCCCGTGCAGCATCCGGATCTTCTCGTCGAAGGTCATCTCCTGCATCACCAGGCCGGCCCGTTGATCCGGCGATAGCGATTTGTCCGCCCATGGTCTGGGCGGCGCTGGGGGGGCCTGTGCCTGTCCCGTTCCTTGTGCCCTGACCGGCGCCGCGCCTGCGAACAGCGCGGCCGCGATCCACACCGTCAAAATTCCTTGACGACCAGTCTTCTGTGGCACGTTTTGGGTTCTCCTGCGTAACGGCTATGGTAATGCCCGGCGATCACGACAGCAACAGTTCCAGATCTTCGCGCTTCAGATCGCGGATCAGGCTGTTGTCCTCACCCAGGATGGCGTCGGCCAGCGCCCGCTTGGTTTTCTGCAACTCGAGCACCTTTTCCTCCACTGTGTCGCGCGCGATCAATCGGTACGCGAACACCGGCTTGGTCTGCCCGATTCGATGCGCCCGATCCACGGCCTGCGCTTCCACCGCCGGGTTCCACCACGGGTCCAGCAGGAAGACATACTCCGCCGCCGTCAGGTTCAGGCCCAGTCCGCCGGCCTTCAGGCTGATCAGGAACAGCGTGCAGGCCGGGTCGTTTTGAAAACCGTCGACGCGCGCCTGGCGATCCCGCGTCGCGCCGTCCAGGTATTCATACCGTACGCCGGCCTCATCCAGATTGCGGCGCAGGATCGCCAGCAGGCTGGTGAACTGCGAAAACACCAGGGCCTTGTGCCCTTCCTCGCGCAGCTCCGCCAATTGTTCCAGCAGCCTGTCGAACTTGGCGCTCGGCTCGCCCACCCGTTTCGGGTCCAGCAGTCCGGGGTGGCACGCCGCTTGCCGCAACCGCAGCAGCGCTTCCAGCACCTGCATCTTCGAGCGGCCCAATCCCTGCCGGTCTACCCGATTCAGCAACACTCCGCGATAGTGCGCGCGCAGTTCGTCGTAGTGCTTCTTCTGGGCGCCTTCCAGCTCGCAGAAGATGGTCTGCTCGGTTTTGGCGGGCAGCTCGCGCGCCACCTGTTGTTTGGTGCGCCGCAGAATGAAGGGGCGCAACGCCTGCGCCAGCAGCCTCCGCGCATCTTCGCTGGGATTTCTCGCCAGCCCGCCGGCCATCTTGAGGACTTTCGCTTCCCCCAGCATCCCCGGGTTGAGAAACTCGAACAAACTCCACAACTCGCCCAGGTGGTTCTCCACCGGCGTGCCGCTCAACGCCAGGCGGTGCTTGCCGCGCAGCAACCTCACCGCCTTGGCCGAGGCGGTGGAGGCGTTCTTTACAGCCTGTGCTTCGTCCAGCACCACGTAGTCGAATTCCATCTGGGCCAGGCTGGGGGCATCGCGCAGCAGGGTCCCGTACGTGGTCAGCACCATGTTGTATTCCGCGATCAACCCCAGGTCGCGGCCCAGGCCGATGTGTTCCAGCACGCGGAGCCGGGGAGTGAAGCGCGCCGCCTCTTCGCGCCAGTTGAACATCAGCGATTTCGGCGCCACCACCAGCGACGGTCCCTTACCTTCGGTCCGGCGTGTTTCCAGCAGCGCCAGCACCTGGGCGGTCTTGCCGACTCCCATGTCGTCCGCCAGACAGCCGCCGAAGCCGAATTCCCGCAGAAACTCCATCCACCCCAGCCCTTCCCGCTGGTAGTCGCGCAATTGGCCTACGAACCCCGCCGGCTGCGGCGCCGCCTCAATCCCCTGAAAACGCCGCATCTGTTCGCGCAGGCGGGCGAAAACTTCATCCACCCGCACGTCCGGCTGTGCCGCCAGCAGCGCGTCCAGCAACCCGGCCTGGTTCCGCCGGAACCGCAGATGGTCGTCCCCTTTCGTGCCCAGGCCGGCCAGCGGAGCGAAACGCTCCAGCCACTCCTCCGGAAGCAATCCGAAACTGCCGTCGCCCAGCACCACCATCGAATCGCCCCGCCGCAAAGCGGCCAGCAACTGCGGCAGCGTCGCGGTGGCGCCGTCATAATCCACTTCGCCGCGCAGTTCGAACCAGTCGATTCCCGAACTCACCGCGACGTGCGCCGCACCCGGATTGCGAAACGCTTTGCCTTCGGCCTCTACGTGCCAGCCGGTATGGATGAGTTCACGCACCACCCGCGGCAACTGCTTGGTGGAAAGCGACCACAGGCCCTCACGATACAGGTCCGCACGGAGTCCCAGGTTCTGCAGAGTGTCCACCGCCGTCTGCTCGGCTGCGGCGTCGCGCAACAGGTAGACGCGCTCCTCGGGGAACCAGGTTCCGCGGCCCTCCGACGGGCCTTCCGTCCAGCCGCGCCCGTAGTCCACCAGAAGCCGCGCCACGTACTTCGCATCGCCCATCGCCGCGCGCTCCTGCCTCACCCGCAAGCCCAGGCGCGGCTGCGCGTGACGCTCCTCAAATTGCAGGGGCGCGTCCAGCTCCAAGGGCGGCAGCACGGCGCAGCTCAACAGGCGCTCCATCACCGCGTCGCGTTCGCGGTCGGGAAAGGAAATGCGCTTGGCGTCCCGCAGTTGCGCAACCCAGGGAAACCCGCCCCCGGCATCGAAGCGCGCCAGCTTGCCCCGCGCCAGCACAAAGCCCCCATCCAGCACCAGGACCGGGTCATTTAAGGGCATGCGTTCCTCGCCGCGGCGCAGATCGCCCGTGATGTTCCACTGATCGCGGTCGTCTTGCCGCACCTCGAGCCGCAACGTCCAGGGATCGCCCGCGTCCCATTCGAGCGGTTGGAACTCCCCTGAAGCGCCCGCGCGGGTATACAACCTCCCCGTTGCGCCCATTCGCGGAAGCAAGGTGCATGCCAGGCGATACGGCAGCGTCTTGCGGCCCGATCCGTTGATCGAGGAATAATACTGGAACGAGTAATACTCCTGTCCGCCCACCATCGCCAGCACGATATCGGCATCCGCCGCGTCCGGCAACCCGCCCGCCTGTTCGGACGTCAGCCGCAGTTCCTTGAGCAACGACCACTCGCCGTTCTTCTTCAGCGAGCGCGAAAACAGCTCCACGGCGAGCCTGCCCGCGGAGCGGGAACTCACGATATCGACCACGTACCAGACCTCGGATGTCCGCGCGCGGCTGGTGGCTTTCGTGTTCTGTAAACCCAGCTTTCGCTCGACCGCCTCCAGATGGTCGTGCCATCCCGGAATGCGCGGCGGCGGAGGCAGCACGGGCCGGCGGGACCGGAAGACGCCTCCGGAATCGTCATCCTCGTCCAACGGCAGCTCGCCTTCGACGTTGAGGTTTGCTACGTGCAGCGCTTCGGCGGGCACGCCCTTGGCATCGCCCGCGAGAATCATGGCCCACAGGTGCTTGCACGGCCCGCGATCCTCGTAGTACTGGCAATCGCAACAGATTTGCAGGTTCTCCCCTTCGAGAGTCAACCGCACGTCGTAGACATTGCCGCCGACCACCTGGCCGAACAAGTGGCGCGGACCCGCGTCCTTGATGCGGACGGCTCCGGCCCCATAGAGAGCCCGGCCCCGTGCCTGAACGGCTGTGTCGAAAAGGTAGTCAATCTTACGGGCTAGCGGCGTGGACATGAATGCGGGAGTCTCCATTGTAGCGGCCCGGCGACGCTCCACGCACGCCGGGTAGTGTCCTAATCGGGACGACGCTCCTTCGCACGGTACAATGAGCACAATGGCCGAAAATTCCGAAGAGTTCTACCGTATTCAGAAGCTGCCTCCCTACGTCTTCGCCGTCATCAACGAAATGCGCGCGAAGGCGCGGGCCGCGCAGATCGATGTCATCGATCTCGGCATGGGGAATCCGGACGGCGCCACGCCGCGCGTGGTGGTCAACAAGCTCATCGAAGCCGTCCGCAACCCGCGCAACCACCGGTATTCGCAGTCCCGCGGGATACCCAAGCTGCGCGAAGAGATCGTCCGCCGCTACCAGGCCAACTACGCGGTCGAGCTGGATTCGGACCGCGAAGCCATCGTCACCATCGGCGCCAAAGATGCCCTGGCCCACCTGCTGTTCGCTACCGTGGGCCCTGGCGACGCCGTGGTCTCTCCCAACCCCGCGTATCCCATCCACCAGTACGGTGTCATCATGGCCGAAGGCCACGCCTGCATGCTGCCAATGCCGGATGCCGCCACGTTCCTGAACCGGCTCGAAGACCTCTTCCGCACGTCCACCCGCAAGCCCAAGCTCCTGCTCATCTCATTCCCGCACAACCCCACCACCACCTGCGTCGATCTCGATTTCTTTCGCGAAATCGTCCGCCTGGCCAGCCGGCACGGCGCCATGATCATCCACGATTTCGCATACGCCGACCTGGGCTTCGACGGCTACAAACCGCCCAGCATCCTGCAGGTGGAAGGCGCCAAAGACATAGCCGTGGAGATCTTCTCCATGTCCAAGAGTTACAACATGGCTGGATGGCGCGTCGGATTCTGCGTCGGAAACGCGCGCATGATCGCCGCCCTGGCGCGCATCAAGAGCTATCTGGATTACGGCGTCTTCCAACCCGTGCAGATCGCCTCCATCATCGCGCTGCGCGAATGCGAAGAGGACACCAAGAAGATTTGCGCCACCTACCAAAAGCGCCGCGATCTGCTGATCGATGGCCTGAGCCGGGCCGGTTGGCCTATCGAAAAACCGCGCGGTTCCATGTTCGTGTGGGCGCCCATCCCCGAACGCTTCCGCACCCTCGGCTCGCTGGAATTCTCTAAACTCCTGCTCGAAAAGGCGCAGGTCGCCGTATCTCCCGGCATCGGTTTCGGCCCCATGGGCGAGGGCTACGTCCGTTTCGCCCTGATCGAAAACGACCACCGCCTCCGGCAGGCGGCCAAGTCGATAGGACAGTTTTTTAAGAGTTGACAGTAGACAGCTAATCCACTTGATACGGAACGGCGATGTCCACCGTCTTCGGCGGGAAACACATCTTCGCGTTGCAGGCTTGATAGCTCAGCTTGCCGGCCGCGGAGCCGGGACCGGCGGGAGCGTTGGCGGCCACTTTGAAGTTCGCTACGATGTCGAAACTCCCCGTGAATACGCTGAGCGGCTTTTCCGTGCCCTCCACCTTCTCGAAGGAAGGCTTCGGGAACATGAGTTCTCCGCCATCCAGCGCACCCGCGGCGGTCCACTTAACCTTGAGCGGAATCAGATAGTCTTCGCTGGGAGTGTTGCTGTTGACGTGAAATCCGGCATCCACCACTACCGGAATCTTCGCCTGTACGGCGGCATTCCGTTTGCCCTCCACCTTTTGGATGGCGCCCACCGTCAGGTGGCCGCTACCTTGGGCGAAGAGAAAGGGCAGGCACAAGAACGCGATTGAGAGCGACTTTCGAACCGGACTGGCCGGGCTGTAGCAGTTGTTCCACGCCATCTTGGAAATCCCTCTTGCTCGTGAGCCCCACGTGGACCACGGCGATCTTTCCGTCCCGGTCGATCAGGAATGTCGTGGGCAGCGACTCTACGTCGCCGTAGAGTTGCGCCGTCGCGTCGTTTCCGATCACTACCCGGTAATTGATCTTCATTTCCGACAGAAACGGTTTGACGTCTTCCCACCCGTTGTCGTCCATGGAAACACCCAACACCTCGAAACCGCGATCCTTATTGTCGCGTTGCATCTCGATAAACCAGGGGATTTCCATCCGGCATGGGCCGCACCAAGTGGCCCAGAAGTCCAGCAGAACCACCTTGCCCTTGTAGTCCGAAAGATGAACGGTCCGGCCATCGGCATCCTTCAACGCGAAGTCCGGCGCAGGTTTGCGCTCGCTCACCGGCCTCAGCGACGCAGCCTTCACCGTGCGCGTGCCCGATGAGCAACCCACGAAAAACGATCCCAGCGCCAGGGCGCCGAAGAGTACGATGGAGACACTCGGTCGAAACACAGGTAGATTCTCTGCTTCGATTATACCGGTAATTCGCGCTCTGCGAACGCCGTCCGGAACCATTTCCGCCGCCGCGCCCGGAATCGCGCCGCCAGTGTAAACTCGCCGTGGCCGCGAACCCCCGAATACAGCCACGCCGCCGTGTCGCAAAAGCTCTCGCAGCAGTACTCCCGCCACCGCCGCGACCGCTCCTCCACATCTTCCGCCGAAAGCTCCCGCCGCCGCCATTCCGCCGACCATCCCAATTCCCCACGCGCCCGGGCGCGGTGCTCCTGCCTCATCTCGCTCTCCCAGGCCAGCCGCAACGGATTTCCCGCGCGCAGCCAGACGAAGTGGAACACCTCGTGCACGAAGATACGCGGAAACTCGCTGCGGGAGCAATCGAACGCAATGCGCCGTTCCCTCGGAAAACATCCCGCATGGATCGCCCCCCGCCGGTCGCGGAGCCCGCTAGCGCTTTGAATGCGGATGGTGGCTCCCCGCAACGATGGCAGGCGGATGGCCTCGATAGAGCGCGCGCGAAAAGGATCTTCCACCAGGAACAGCGAAACCTGCACGCTTCCAGAATAAGAGAATTGGCAGCCGATGAACGCGGAGAATGGGGTGCGGATCCGGCCCGCCACCGATGCCTATACCGTGGAGGCTTGCCGCTTGGGATCGCGCAATTTCCACGGGAAATCGACTGAGGGTTGAATTGTACCGGGTTTCGTGCGAAGATTATAGGCGTAGTTTGACAGTTCCGCTGATTCAGGCCTCTCGCATAGTTCGGACCAACCGCCTATCCTGCCCGCGTTCGCTGCTCTGCAAATTCCAGAAAGAAGATCAAGTGAAGAATATTTTTGTAGGTAATCTCAGTTTTGACGCTACCGAAGATGCTGTTCGGTCCATGTTTGAGGCGTATGGTACGGTGGAGCGCGTAAACCTCGTCACCGACCGGGAAACCGGGCGAGCCCGCGGATTTGGGTTCGTGGAGATGAGCGTAAATGCCGATGGGGACAAGGCTATTGCCGGTCTCAACGGTCGGGAACTCGGCGGCAGGGCGCTCAATATCAATGAAGCCAAGCCGAAAGAAGATCGCGGCGGCGGAGGTGGTGGATTCCGCGGCAACGGCGGTGGTGGCGGCGGACGCCAGAACCGCTGGTAAGCGGTTCCATATCGGTTTGGGGCGGCGGTTGCAACCGTCCGCCCCTCTGTTTTTTGCCTGATTCGCCCGCGATCGGTTCGTCTAAACTTGTGGATCGCGCCCATAGGCGTCACAATGGGTACAGAGACGGACGAAAATAGTACGATCCTATAGCAAGGAGAGAAGAGAGCGTATGGCCACCAGATCACACACTACCTTCAAAAAGCGGCAGAAAGAAATGGCGCGGGCGGAGAAGCAGCGCGACAAAGCTGCCAAGCGGTCACAGAAGAAAGATGAAGACGTGGATCGTCCCGCGGGCCCCGAAGTCATGTCACTTGAAGAGGCCGAGCTCCTCCGCTCCTGAACGGTTCCCGGCCCGTCCGCGCGCCGAGAGAATGGTGAGGTATGGACAAGAGACTTGCGAAGCGGCACAAACGGCAGGTTTCCCGTGCGCGGGATCACGTCAAACTGTCGGAGCCCGATGTACGGACGCCTGAACAGATTGCCGCGGCCAGGGTAGCCAGCCGGCCGGATTTGCGCGGCGATCCCCATCCATGGCCGGAATTGCCGGGCCATTCCGGCGACTCTGAAAAAGCCGACGACCCCCAAAAAGCCGACGACTCTGTCTGAGGCGGCCTGAATCCTTTGGCGCGGAACTGCGACTGTCAACCAGTACCTGGCGAAAGGAAGCGCGCCATAATGGCAGCGGTCTGCTCCCACTCCTGCGTTTCTTTTTCCACCTGTTTCCGCCCACTGGCGGTCAGGCGGTAGAATTTGGCTTTTCGACCGTTGTCGGAGATGCCCCATTCCGACCGGATGGAACCTTCCTGCTCCAGCTTGAGCAGCGCCGGATACAGGGTTCCATAGTTCAGCGACAACCGATCGCCGCTGGTTTGTTCGATTCGCCGGGCGATCCCATATCCGTGAAGCTGCCCAAGGGCTTCGAGCGTTTTCAGCACCATCAGCGCCAGGGTTCCCTGGCGGACATCCTGTTTTGGTCCCATTATCCTATTGGTTTCCCATATAGAAGATCTAGCAGAGATTGACTCATGGCGCAAGGGCCAAGAATTCGTCGCCTGCGTCAAAAAACTGACGCCGTGGGAGTGTGCGGATCCAGTCTTTTCAACATCTTAAAAGGTACTAACAGGTGGACTTGAAAATGCCGATATGTAAGGGCATGAGCACTGGTTCCATCAACAACAATCTTTCCTATCTCCAGTCGATAATGAACACCACTCTTCAGAGTGCCGGACTTCCGACTGCGACTAGCGGGAACACCTCCACTTCTGCGGTCTCGCAGCAATCGGATAACACCCAGCTTTCGCCGTTTGCTCAAGTAATGAGCGAACTGCAGCAACTGCAACAGTCCGACCCTGCCAAATACCAGCAGGTCACCAAGCAAATCTCGGCCAACCTGCAAACCGCCGCGCAAACTGCCCAACAGCAGGGCAATACGACCGCGGCCGCGCAACTCAATCAGCTTTCCACGGATTTCAGCAACGCCTCGCAGAGCGGCCAACTCCCGAGCGTCCAGGACCTGGCGCAAGCGATCGGCGGCGGCCATCATCATCACGGTCATCACCATGCCGCGTCTGCCGATAACGGCAACACCGGTACCAGCAGCACTTCCAGCACCAGCTCTTCGACCAGCACCACGAACTCGTTGCTGAGTCAAATCCAGTCGGCCTTCCAGACCGGATCTTCCCAGAGCGCCGGCTCGCTCGATCCCATGTCGATTATTAACCAAGTCCTGGTGAATTCCGGCGCCACTTCGCCCAACACCGTCTAACCGGAATCTCTTCTGCGAGGGAGCCGTGGAATAGCCTGCCCGGTGGCGGTGCATGGCCGTTTCGGCGCGATCGGAACGCGCGGCTTTCTGGTCCGGGACACCAAGGAGGTCGTGTTCGAGAATGCGCGGATGGACGTCGCCATCGGGAAACTGCTGGTTCCGGACCATGCTTTGGTAAAAATGGAACGGAACCCGGATGAGCGGCTCCAGCGGTGGTTCGCCGAATCCGTTTTATCGATGCGGAATACCACTCCGCGCTCATCTTCCGGGTTTCGGACGGAACACGTTGTGCGCGGCGACGATTGACGCGAGAATCGCCACAAAGAACGTCAACGTGGGCGCGGCATTGTCCGGCACGAAGAAGCTGGATTCCACGCCGTACCGCCAGAGGAACCTGTAACAGAGTATCGACAGCGTCACTACAATCGCGGACGTGACCAGAACGACGAGTAGCCCCGTCTTCCCCGCGCCCTCCCGGCTCGTCCAATCCCCGTTCCCGCTTTCAGAGGCTATGTTGCCTCCGGTGTTGTAACTGAGCATGCCGCAAAAGATTCCGAGAACCATCCAGACCGCATAAAACAGGGCGGTGCTCGTGCGGCTTCCGGGCAAAGCGCTGGCGACATCGAAGAAAAAGCACACAACCACGCCGATCAGGTCGAACACGACCAGATAGAGTAGCGTCGAAACCACGATCTTTCCGATTTTCGGCAAGCGAGATCGCAAGCGATAGAAACCGCCCTAGCGGGCTTCGATGGCGGCGACCGTCTTGTCTATGTTGAGTGCCCCATAATCGAAGGTGTGCTTGCTCCCGTCCGTAAGCGTCAGGATGCATTTCTTGCTCAGTAACTTCTTCTGCACCTCGACGCCCTGAATGTACTTTTTGTCGATTTCGAGGTAGCCCTCACTTCCCCACTTGATGGTAAGCGCCTCGGTCACCATTCCCTTGACGGAAGCGTCGAACATCGCGTCGTAGAGCAATCGCTGGTTGGTGACGGTCAACTTGCCGTTGTACTTTCCGCCCGACGGCGGCAAATAGAATAGCGTCCACGTGCCCAGGTTCGTTTCGCCTGGCTGAAGGCTGATATTCATCAAGGGTCCTCTCGGAGAGGGATTCTATCACGAATGCCTCCGCAGCCGCTCGATGGTGGACTTACCTCCCGCTCAGTCGCTCAAGCTCCGCCGCGGCCTGTTGCCGGCCTCTGTTTGGAGATCTCCGCAGCCAGTTGCGACAATCCCTAATCGAACAATTCCGGCGTCTGGAAATGACAATGTTCACGCTCTGCGCGAGTGGCGTCGGCCATAATCGAGCGATCGGGATTCCGGCACTGGAATTTACATCGTTCTAAGATGTCGGTCTGACGCCGGACAGCAGCGCCAATTCCCGCCACTTCCACAGACAGTCGACATCGGCGAAACCGATCTCGCGGAACCATCCCAGTTGGCTCTCCAGGTCCAGCAACTTGTTCGAGGGATCTTCCTGCTCTGGCGAAGTGGCGATGGCCTTCAGAAATTGAAGATGCAGGGAACGCGTGGGCGAGGCGACATGTTCCAGGTTCAGGAAGACTCCTTGCGGTTCCAACAGATCGTAGATCTCCCGATACAGCGATTGCTTGCGGCTGTGCGGTAAGTGGTGAATCGCAAAACTGGATACCACTGCCCGGAACCGGCCCAACGCCGGCAGGGGACTGTCCATGTCGTGCGACACCACGGTGACGCTGGAGTCGTCGGCGAAACGCGATCGCAGATTTTCCAGCATCACCGGCGAAAAGTCGAGCGCGACGGCCTGCGTCTCGGGCCGCGCCAGTTTCACCAGTCCGAGCAGCCGTCCGCCGCCGCTGCCCAGATCGAGTACGCGGCCGATGGGCGAGGGCAGACAACCGAGCAGCACGGCTTCGCCTTCGGTACGGTGAGGAATGGAATCCGCGCGGCCCAGGTAATCGAGCGCGTGCTCGGCAGTATCCCAAAGATTCACGTCAGGCATCGCCATGCCACAAGTTTCCCACGAATCGCGCGAACGCTACTTCCCGCCGTCTGGCTGACTCCCCAGGGCGTCCTCTACCTTAATGTCATTTCGCTCCAGGGTCAGCCCCAGGGCCTGGTCGAGCGCGATCTGACTGTGTACGAACGCCGCCGCGGCGGCCAGTTCGCTCGATTGCGCGTTGGCCAGATCCCGCCGCGACTGCACTACCGACGCCAGCGTCGAGGTCCCGGCCCCCCACTTCTTCTCCTCCCCTTGCAGCAGTTGCTCGGTAAGCTGGCGGCTCTCCCGAGCCGACCGGTAACGCGTGGCGGCCTGTACGATCGCCAGGCGTTGGAGCGCGATGTCCCTGGCCAGCTCGCTCGAGGTCTTCTGCCGGGCCAGTTGCGATTGGCGATGCGTCAACTGGTCGATGGCGTTGTCGGCCTGGGCCAGGCTGTTCCGTGCCTTGGCTTGGAAGCTCGCCCGCGCGCTTTCATTGGGAAAGTTTCGCTGCAGTACCTGGTCCAGCGCATTCCCCGCGCCGCCCACGAAGAAGGCCGTGGGGCTTTGCCCGGGAACCGGCGCGCCGGCCTGACCCACGTTGTACGCCGAGGCGCCGACGCGCAGGGTCGGTAGCACTCCATTGGCCGTGCCATAGGCCGTGGTGGCCGCCATTTCCTCCTGACTGCGCGCGATAATCATTTCCGGGCGGTTCTTGCGGGCGGTCTCCACCAGGGAACTGAGTGTCTGAAGCTGCTCCACATCCGGCACGCGGAGCGGGTCCGTGGTTACAATGTGAGCCGCATCCAGTTCCGGATCCTGGCGGCCGTGCCAGCTCAGCACGTCCTTTAAGCCATTTTCGCGCTGCTCCGCGGTGTTCCGCGCCGCTCGCAGCGCCTGATCCTGCAATGCCAGATTCGATTGGGCGCGGATTTGGTCGACGGCCGGAATCGCCCCCGCGGCAATTTGCAGACCCGTGTCGGTGAGCAATTCCTGCGCGAGATCGTGGTTACGCTGCTTATACTTCACATCGTCGTCGGCTACCGAGAGGTCCCAGTAGAGGTTCAGGACATTGGCGGCCAGGCTGATCGCGCGCGACCGGAACGTGAGATCGATGGTGGAAGCGCGCTTCTGCGCCAGACGAATGAAGCGATCGTTTACTCTCACCCCGTAACCGTTCAGCAGGTTGTGCGAAATCGAGAACCCCGTTTGGATGAAGGAAGTCGGGTTCAAAACGTCCAGCGGAACGGCTTCGTTGAGGTACGATCCATAGTACACGTACCGCACGGTCCCGCCCGACAACAAGCCTTCGGAAACCTGGTCGATGTAGGAGCGGGAGTCGTACGCGAAATAGTTGGCGCCGGCCTGCACTACCTGGGTCTGGATGGAGGTTGAGTGTCCGATGCCCAGGTTGAGCGACTCGATGGGATCGAGCTGCGGAGTCACCGGGCCGATCTGCTGAATCAGCGCGGCCCCGGCGAGCGACGAGGTCCCGGCGCCGCCCGTGCCCCCGCCCGCGCTAGCTTGGCTGCCCGCCACGCCCTGTCCCGACCCCAGCCGGAGGGCGCTTCCCGCATTTGTGGTGACCCCGCGCAGCGCACCGCCCGATTCGGCGCGTTGCACGTCCCAGGGGGCGCGGGCCACGTCGTACCGTGCGATCTCCAGGTCCAGGCTATTCTCAATCGCCAGTTCCAGGGCGTCGTGCAGGCTCAAATAGAGCGTGCCGGAACGGATCATGCCGTGCAGCCGCGATGCCGAAGAGTTGCGCAGCGGCGGCACGGTCACGCCTTTGTAGGAACGAAGGAACGGAAGTCCCGTCGGGCGTACGGGCGAGATGGGCAGAGAAATCTGGGCCCACACGCCCGGCGCCGCGAGCGACCACGACAGTGCCCACGCCAGCGCTCCGGCCATCGGGCGTTGTAGAGAGCGGTTCTTCATGGCAATTTCTCCTGCTTCTTCTCCGGCAGTAGGTCGGGCAGCATGCTCTTGCGCGCCACGCGGCCCGCATTGGCCTCGCTCATTTCTATGTGGTTGCGATCCAGCGTGGCGCCCAGGGCAGCCTCGAAGGCGATGCGGTTATGGGTGTAGTTGGCCATGGCTTGCACCTCTTCGCTTTCCGCCGCTACCACGTCGCGCTGGGCTTGAATCACCAGCGCGTTGGTGGACTTGCCGTATTCGTATTTCTTCTGTTCGGCTTCGAGCGTCTCCTGCGCCAGTTGTTTGGTTCGCAGGGAGGTTTCGTACCGGACGTGCGCCTGCCGCAGCCCGATGACGGCGTTGCGCACGTCCACGCCAACCTGGCTGACGCCCTTTTCCAGTTGCAGTTCCTGTTGGCGCGCCTGCAGTTGATCCACCGCATAATCGGCCTGCGCGGCCCGGTTGCGAAGGGGTATGGTGAGTGAGATGCCGGCCGAGTAGTCGGGAAAATTGCGCCGGAAGAGCTGTCCCAGCAGGGTGCCGTACCCGCCCAGGTAGAACGGGTCGGGAACGCCGTATTCGTAACCGAGGTTGCCCGGATTGGGAATGCCGGTTTGCGCGTGGTTGGCGAAGGAAGCGAAGGCCTGCAGCGTGGGCTTAAGCTCGCTCCTGTCGCCCTTCAGAACCAGGTTCTGGCTCTCCCCGTTAATGCGGTTCTGCTGCAGGTCGGGCCGTTGCGCCATGGCCTGCGCCAGGAGGTCCTTCACGGGAGGCAGTTCCTGCGTATCGGGCACCTCAATCGGGTCGAGCGGCGCCACGTTTACGTCGGTCAGTAGCGGATCCTCAATGCCGCGGCGGCTCAGCGCGTTCTTGAGAACGATTTCCTGTTGCAGCACGTTCGTCTGGGCGATCAGCACATCCTGTTCGCGCGCCGGAATTTCCGCCTGCGCCCGAGTGATTTCGATGGCGGCCGCGCCGCCCGCTTCCACCGTCTTCTTATTGTCCTCGTAAAGCTTGCGCGCCGCTTCCAATGCCAGTTGTTTCAGACGGACATCTTCATTGAACGCCACCAGGTCCCAATACAGGTTCAGTACGGCCGAGATGGTGGTGATGATCTGCTGTTTGAGTTGCAGGTCGGTGACTCTTGCATTGTTGCGAGCGATGCGGATGTAGCGCGTGTTGACCGACGTGCCGAATCCCTGCAGCAGGTTCTGGGAAATGGTGGCGCTGAGCGTGCCGTTGTTGACGGGGTTGAGCAACTCGCTGGGGCTGTTGGTGGTCGTGCGCGACACGGTGAAGGAGGCGCTCACGGCGGCGCCCGGCATGAATTGCTGGCTGTAGCTGAAACTGAATCCACCATATCCCTGGACCAGGGAATTGGTTTGGTCCACGATGACGTTGCTCTCGGGCGTGGTGCTGTGGCCGATGTTGCCGGAAAAGGACAAGCTGGGGTCGGTTTGTGGCACGAACGATCCGATCAGCCCGGTGACGCCGCCGCCGGACCCCACGCCGGCGCCCGACGCCAGGTTGCCGCTCACATTGATTCCCGCCAAGCTGACGCTCTGCGCTCCCGCCGCGATGGCGGTGGTGGGTGAGCGAAGAGCGCCCCCCACCTCGGCGCGGCGAATGTCCTCGCGGGCCATCAGCGGACCGTAGCGCTGCATCTCGATATCGATGTTGTTCTCGAGCGTCAGAGCAATGACGTCCTGCGCCGTCAGATACAGCGTGCCTCCACGAATCAGCGAGGCCAGGCGGCCGGAGTTGTTCAAGTTGACCGCGGGGACAATCCGTGGCTTGTAGCGCGAAGTCAGAAAGCCGAGAGGGGACGGGGGCGGCGGCAGAATCGCAATGTTGCTGGTTTGCGCGCCTAAGAGCCACGGCAGCGCCACGATGGAAAGTGCGCGCCGGGAGCGGCGCATGAAAATTGACATGTAGGCCTCTAGGATCAAGCTCCTCGGGAGAGCAATCCGATGACCTAAAGCGATTACCCATAAGACGATACAAAAACAGGGGCTTAGCGAACCCAAGTGTCCCGTTTTGAGACCGGGCGTCCGAGTTCGGACAGTACCCCGTTGCTCACGGCTCCAGCTTGAATGCCGCGATCCGGCCGCGTCCGCCCACCGCCCAACCCGCCGTGCTCGAGAGAAAGGCCAGTGCATTGTACGAGCCGGTGTCGAAGTTCTTCCACGTGGCGCCGCCGTCGAACGAGAGGTCCGATCCCGATGTCCCGGTGGCCACCCAGATTTTCCGGTCGGCCACCCATGCCACCGCCGATCGGAATCCCGCCGGATGTCCGGCGGGTGCGGTCCAGCTCTGGCCGCCGTCCGATGTCACGGCGATGTTACGGGTGTCTTCCTTATCCTTCGAATAGTCGCCGCCCACTGCCATGCCGTGCTTCGAATCCGGAAACGCCACTGAGAAGATGCCGGCGGCCGGTCCGTCATTGCGTATGGGCGTGGCCGCCACGGTCCAGGTGCGGCCGCCATCGGCGGAATGAAACACGCGAGCCGCGCTCGACGTGCCCAGCCACGCCTGATTGCTTCCCTGCACCGCCAGCGACGTGTTACTGGCGGCGAACGCGCCCTCGCTCCCCATGGCCGGCGGCATGTGCTGCCGTTCCCAGTGCTCGCCCGCGTCATCGGTGGTGTAGATGACGATCTGCCCGTCCACCGGATCTCCGGCAATGATTCCGTGACGGGCGTCCCAGAACGCCAGACCATCGAAGAAACCCTTCGGGTCGGGATTGGTCAGCAGCAGTTTCCACGTGGCGCCGCTGTCCATGGTTTTATAGACCCGCGACTTCTCGCCGTCGCCGATGCTCAATACGATGGCGGTCTGTGCGTCGAAGGCGCGGATGGCGCGGAAGTCCAGCGTCTCGGCCCCCGGCACTTTGCCCGCGCGCCACGTGGCGCCGCCATCGGTGGTGACGAGATAGGTCCCTCCGGTCCCGCTGGCCCAGACCACTTTATCGTTGACAGCGCTGACGCCGCGCAGCGACGCCGTGGTCCCGCTGGTCTGCGGCGCCCAAATTTGGGCCATCGCCAGCAACGCCGGGAGAAAGAAGACAACGAGCTTCATGGGGATATCATAGAGGAACCGATTCCGGCCGCGGAGGCATTTACGAAACGCACCTATTGGTTCCTGGCAGTTCTGGCGATGAGCGCCGGTTGCCATTCCGCCACGCCCATCCTGACGGGCGATTATGCCGTCGAGGTGAATGGACAGACCGTGAACGTCGCGAAGGTCATGCAAGGGGGCTCCGGATACGACATGGAATGGTTCGATCAGGGTAAGTGGGTTCCCGTGACCGGTCCGGTCAAGGTGCTGTCGAAAGAGGACCTGGGCAAGCTGGTTACCGGACCCGTGGACGATCTCGCCGGTCTGCAATCCAAGGAACTGACGATTCTGTTCGTGCCCACCGGATGGACCCAAGTGTTGCTGGGACACAACGGCGCCAGGAATTCCGAGTTCAAGGCCGCCACCGGCTGCGTCTGGATTTCTCCGCTCGGCTTGATGGATCTGAAGAAACTGTAGGAGCTGATACCACACTTGTTCCGATGCTTTCCGCGCCGCTTGCTTGCCGGCCGTGGACGTGGTTGGCGGATGTTCATCAGAAGTGGAAGGCCAATCCTCCGCCGTTCCGCATTTCGCGCGGCGTCCTGATCAATCTCAACGCCGTGACCGAAGTCTTCCCGCTGTCAGGGGGTTCCGGCGAAGTCGCCATGAAGAACGGCCAGCGCCTGGAAACCAGCCGCCGCCGCTACCGCGAGTTACTGCAGGCCTGGTGTGTTCAGGCTCGGGCTAATCTTGTCCCTGGTATTCCAGTGGCACGTCGTCCTCCGGAACCTGTTTCGTGTGAACTTCGGCTACGTCCGCGTCGGGTGCGTCTTCCACGCCGCTGGTCACTTCGGCCTCGAAGAATTGTCCTTCCTCAACCAGTTCCTCGACGCTTTCCCCGCCAGCCTCCGCGACATCCGATAACCCCTGCGTGTCGCCGGACTGCCCGGCCGAATCCGGACCCGTTCCTTTTTCTTCAGTCGAAACCGTATTGTACGTTTGGACCCGCTCGTCGGCATTTTTCTTCATATCGTTTGTTTAAGCACGCGACTGGCCAAATAGCTTTTGCCTCCAAACCTGCCAAAATGGAAGCGCCGCCATGCCTGATCCCACCGCTGCACCTCCGTTGCAGGCCTCCAGCCGTCGATTGCTGCCGTGGCTGGTGGCTGTCGCATTCTTCATGGAATCGTTGGATACCACCATTCTGAACACGGCGGTGCCCGCCATCGCGGCTGCTCTCAAAGTGGCTCCCCTGAGCATGAAGTCGGTCCTGGCAAGCTACACGTTGAGTCTCGCCGTGTTCATTCCGATCAGCGGCTGGATGGCCGACCGGTTCGGAACCAGGCGGGTCTTCGCGTCCGCTATCGGCCTGTTCACATTGGGTTCGTTTCTCTGTGGAATATCCAGCAACATCCATGTTTTGGTCGCGTGCCGCATTCTGCAGGGCTGCGGCGGAGCCATGATGGTGCCCGTCGGACGCCTCACGCTGGTCCGGACGTTTGCGAAATCGGAACTAGTCCGCGCCATGAGCTTTGTCGCCATCCCCAGCCTGGTGGCTCCCATGCTCGGACCCATCGCCGGTGGGCTGATTGTCGGATACTTTCACTGGCGGGTGATCTTCTTCCTGAACATTCCCGTCGGTCTTATTGGTTTGTGCCTGGTCTATCTTCACCTGCCCGACTATCGTGAGACGCATCCCCACCCGCTGGATGTGACGGGATTGCTCTTATTCGGTTCCGGTGTCGGCTTGCTGTCGTACGTATTGGAAGTGTTCGGCGAGCATACCCTGACCGGGCTTCAGACGCTGGGGATGCTGGCGGTTGCCACCGTGCTGCTGGTCGGATATGGCTTTCATAACAACCGGACCAGGTTTCCGCTGCTGCGCCTGAGTCTGTTCCGCATCCGAACGTTTCGCGCCGCGGTGAGCGGCAGTTACTTCACGCGCATCGGCATCGGCGGCATCCCGTTCCTGTTCCCGCTGCTCTACCAGGTTGGGCTGGGGTTCACTCCCATTCAATCCGGCCTTCTGCTGATGCCGCAGGCGGTTGCCGCCATGATCATGAAGTTGACCATGCCGAAAATTCTGGCGCGCGTGGGCTACCGGGGCGTCTTGATTTCGAACACCCTGATCCTTGGCGTGCTCATCATCTGCTTCGCCACCATCGGCGCGAAAACGCCCCTCTGGCTCATCGTGATCCAGACGTTCTGGTACGGGTTCTTTACGTCGCTGCAATATACCAGTATGAACACCCTGGTCTATGCCGATGTCATCGAACAACAAGTCAGCAGTGCCAGCACCATCGCCAGCACCATGCAGCAGATGGCGATCAGCTTCGGCGTGGCGGCGGCGTCCCTGGCAACGGCGCTTTTCATTCCGGATCGTTTCCGCACCAGCGCACCGGAGATGATTCACGGCATTCACCTGGCATTCCTGTGCTTGGGCGCGCTGACTCTTGGTTCGACCCTCATTTTCGCCGATTTGAAAAAAGGCGACGGCGATAGCGTGAGCCATGCCGAAGCCCTTCAGCACGCAACGTGACGTGCGTCTCAATACACTGATAGGGCGTCGCCGCCAACGTTCCGCCGTTTGAAGGAGCCAGCCGCGCCAAAATAGAGATAGCTCATGAGCCAACCCACCCGCGCCATTCACCCCATATACCATCTTCTGCCGACGGAAATCGAAGGGTTTGATTCACTGGCGGAACTCGCCTTGGATATGCATTGGTCGTGGAATCATTCGACCGACGACGTCTGGCGGCAGCTTGATCCGGCGCTGTGGGAGATCACGCATAATCCCTGGGTCGTCCTCCAGACTGTCTCGCGCGACCAGATCGAGCGCGTATTGGCAGATCCCGCTTTCAAGAAGAGGGTAGACGACCTGGTGGTCATTGGAAGACAGGCGGCCGAAGCACCCGCCTGGTTTCAGAAAAGCCAGCCGGACTCTCCACTTACCTGCGCCGCCTATTTCAGCATGGAATTCATGCTGAGCGAAGCTCTGCCCATCTACTCGGGCGGTCTCGGCAATGTCGCCGGCGATCAACTCAAAGCCGCCAGCGATCTGGGCGTCCCGGTGGTCGGCGTGGGATTGCTCTACCAGCAGGGCTATTTCCGCCAGATAATCGGCAAGAACGGAGAGCAGGAAGCCCTCTACCCCTACAACGATCCTGGTCAGTTGCCCATCACCCCGTTGCGCCGACCCAACGGGGAGTGGCTGCGGCTCGAAATCGCCCTGCCTGGATACTCCGTCTGGCTGCGCGCGTGGCAGGTGCAGGTCGGCAGGGTCAAGCTTTACCTTTTGGACAGCAACGATGCCGCGAACTTCGCCGCGCATCGTGGCATCACCAGCGAACTCTACGGCGGCGGACCCGAGTTGCGGCTCAAGCAGGAACTGCTCCTCGGGATTGGCGGATGGCGCATGCTGCGCGCCCTCGGCCTTCAGCCGGAGGTCTGTCACCTGAATGAAGGCCATGCGGCCTTCGCCGTCCTGGAACGTGCGCGCACCTTCATGGACGAAACCGGGCAGCCCTTCGAAGTGGCGCTGGCCGTTACACGAGCCGGCAATCTCTTCACTACCCACACCGCCGTGGCCGCCGGCTTTGACCGTTTCGCCCCCGGTCTGATCGAGCAATACCTTCGAGGTTATGCCGAAACCAAGCTTGGCGTCTCCCTTCACGATCTGCTGGCCCTTGGCCGCCAGAATCCCGGCGATTCATCGGAGCCTTTCAACATGGCATACCTGGCAATCCGCGGCAGCGGAGCGGTAAATGGCGTGAGCCGCCTGCACGGCAAAGTCAGCCGCCGCCTCTTTCTGTCGCTGTTCCCTGGCTGGCCCGAGGACGAAATCCCCGTCGGACATATCACCAACGGAGTCCACATGCCCACCTGGGATTCGGCCCCGGCGGACAATCTGTGGACGGAAAGGTGTGGAAAGGATCGCTGGATGGGGACTGCTGAGACCCTGGAACAGGATGTCCGCAAGGTCTCCGACGCCTGTCTCTGGCAGTTTCGGATCGCTGCCACCCAGTCCCTGGTGGAGTACGCTCGCGGGCGGTTGTCCTTGGACTTGGCCGCCGGCGGCGCCTCGCCTGAAGATGTCGAAGCTGCGAAGTATCTCCTTGATCCCCATGTCCTCACGCTCGGTTTTGCACGCCGCTTCGCGACTTATAAGAGACCGAATCTGCTTCTGCACGATCCGCAGCGGCTCCTTCGTCTGTTGACCAATCCACAGCTCCCCGTGCAACTCATCATCGCCGGCAAGGCGCATCCCGCGGACCAGGCCGGGCAGGCCCTGATTCAGGAATGGACCACCTTCATCCGGCGGCCCGAGGTGCGTCCCCATGCCGTCTTTCTCATTGACTACGACATGCTCTTGAGTGAACACCTTGTGCAAGGCGTCGATGTCTGGATCAATACCCCGCTGCGCCCTTGGGAAGCCTGCGGGACCAGCGGCATGAAAGTGCTGGTCAACGGAGGTGTCAATCTGTCTGTCTTGGATGGCTGGTGGGCGGAGGCCTACACACCCGAAGTCGGGTGGGCATTGGGTGACGGCCGGGAACATGGCGACGATCCGGTCTCCGACGCCGCCGACGCCGAAGCTCTCTACACTCTGCTGGAACGGGAAGTGATTCCTGAGTTTTATGCGCGCGGCGCTCAGGGGACCCCAACCGCCTGGGTGGCGCGGATGCGGAATAGCATGGCCAGCCTGACGCCGCGCTTTTCCGCCGACCGCGCGGTTCGCGAGTACACCGGGCAACACTATCTCCCGGCTGCGGCAACCTACCGCGCGCGTGCCGCCGAGAAGGGTGCGCCGGGCAGGCAAATGGTCGATTGGCGGCATGCCTTGGAGACGCAGTGGCCCGCGCTGCATTTCGGTGAAATGAAGCTTGAGACCGGGGGCGCACAGCACGTCTTTGAGGTTCAGCTCTGGCTCAACGGTCTCGACCCGAAGTCCGTCCGCGTGGAACTGTACGCCGACGGGGTCGGCGGCGCTGCTCCGGAAACCCGGGAGATGGAGCGCATTCGCGAATTGGAAGGTGCGGCCGGAGGCTTCGCCTATCGCGCCCAGGCGCCCGCCACACGGCCCGCTGCCGATTACACTGCCCGCGCCATACCGAACTGCACTGGCGCGGCCATTCCCCTGGAAGCCGTGCAAATTCTATGGCAGCGCTAAGCGCCGGTAAGAGAACGGCGTTAGGCGCCTAACTTCAAGCTGAGGAGCACTATTATGGATACTAACTACGAAATCGGCATGATCGGCCTCGGTGTAATGGGACGCAATATGTTACTGAACATGGCCGACCACGGCTTCCCCGTGGCAGGCTATGACAAGGATCCCGCCAAGGTGGAAGCGCTCCGCAAGGAATCCGCCGGAAACAATGTCCAAGGCGCCACCAATATCCAGGATTTCATCGGACTGCTGAAGCGGCCCCGCGCCGTCATGATGCTGGTGCCCGCCGGCCCGCCCGTCGATTCCGTGATCGCCGATCTCTTGCCGCACCTCGAAAAGGGCGATCTCATCATCGATGCCGGCAACTCCTACTTCAAAGACACCAATGTGCATGAGCGCGACCTCGCCGCGAAAGGTATTCAGTTTTTGGGCGTCGGCGTGTCCGGAGGCGAGGAGGGTGCGCGCCACGGTCCCAGCATCATGCCCGGAGGACCTCAAGACGCCTACGAGCGGGTCCGCCCCGTTCTCGAAGCCGTCTCCGCCAAGGTCAACGGTGATCCCTGCGTGGCATACCTCGGACCCGGATCGGCCGGCCATTTCGTCAAGACCGTCCACAACGGCATCGAATACGCCCTCATGCAGCTCCTGGCCGAGACCTATCATCTGATGAAACTCGGCCTGGGCTTGAAAGACGAGGAACTGCACGAAGTCTACGACACCTGGAATCACGGCGATCTCAACAGCTACCTGCTCGAAATTACCGCCCACATCTTTGCCAAAATCGATGAAACTACCGGCAAGCGTTTAGTCGACCAGCTCGTGGATGTGGCCAAACAAAATGGCACCGGTATGTGGACCTCGCAAAGCGCGATGGAATTGCAGGTACCCAACCCCACCATCGATTTTGCCGTCACCATGCGGGATTTGTCCGTCTTGGAAAAGCAGCGCGTCGCCGCCGCCGAAATCTTCAATCGCCCAGTTCCGCCGTTTGCCGGCGACCGCAAACTCTTCCTCGATCGACTGGAGCGCGCGCTCTATGCCGCGATGATCGTCTCCTACGCGCAGGGTATGGCGGTGCTGGCGGCCGCGTCGGAAAAGTATGCGTATCATTTGGATCTCGAAACCGTGGCGCGAATCTGGCGGGGAGGGTGTATCATCCGCGCGGCGCTGCTGGAGGACATCCGGACGGCCTACCGCAACCAGCCTGGCCTGGCCAATCTGCTTCTGGATCCGGAATTATCGAAAAAAATGATGGGTACCCAGGAAGATCTGCGCCGCGTCGTCTGTACCGCCGGCGAGATGGGCTTGCCCGCGCCCTGTTTCATGACGGCGCTGGCCTATTTCGACGGCTATCGCAGCGCCTGGCTGCCGGCCAACCTGATCCAGGCCCAACGCGATTACTTCGGCGCGCACACCTATGAGCGCATCGATATCAAGGGCACGTTTCACACCGATTGGACCAAGGCGTGACAGAAATGAAAACCAACGAACAGAGGGAACCGAATATCTTCGTCATCTTCGGCGGCGCCGGCGACCTGACCTGGCGGAAGTTGATGCCGGCCTTGTTCGACCTTTCCCAGAGCCACAGCATTCCCGCGCATTTCTCGATTGTCGCGGTGGACCGCGTGGCTCTTAGTGATGAAGCCCTGCGCAAACATCTCCATGAGGGTGTCAGGAAGTTCGCCCGCGCTGGGAAAACCGCTGCCAAGGCATGGACCGAGTTCGCGGGACATATCCGCTACTTACAAGGCGATTTCAAATCCCACGCCACCTATAAGGCCCTCAGCGATCTCTGTGTCAAGCTGGAAAAGGAGTGGAAATCCAAAGCCCAACGAATTTTCTACATGGCCACGCCGCCCTCCCTGTTTGGCGAAATCCCTACTTTCCTGAACTATGCCGGTCTGGCGGCCGACCGGGAACGCGCCCGCATCGTCGTCGAGAAACCCATCGGGTATGACCTGCAATCGGCCCTGTCGCTGAACCACGCGCTGGCCGGCGCCTTTCAGGAATCCCAGATCTTCCGCATTGACCATTACCTGGGTAAGGAGACGGTGCAGAACATCCTGGCATTCCGTTTTGCCAACCCCCTGTTCGAGCCCATTTGGAACCGGCGCTATGTGGACTATGTGACCATTACTGTGGCCGAACAGGTCGGCGTGGAGCATCGTGGGGGTTATTACGATGGAGCCGGCGCCTTGCGCGACATGGTCCAGAACCACTTATTGCAACTCCTCTGCCTGGTGGCCATGGAACCGATGGTATCCTTTGACGCCGACGAAATTCGCAATAAGAAGGTGGATGTGCTGCACGCCCTTCGGCCCATTGCGCAGGACGCCGTGCACCTGTCCACGGTTCGCGGACAGTATGACAAGGGCTGGATCGGCGGCAAGAAAGTGTGCGCATATCGCCAGGAAGACGGCGTACCGCCCGATTCACAAACCGAGACGTTCGCGGCCTTGCGGCTCTTCGTGGATAATTGGCGCTGGCAGGACGTCCCTTTCTATCTCCGCACCGGCAAACGCCTCCCGTGCCAGGTGTCGGAAATCGCCATCCAGTTCCGCGCCGTGCCTCATCGATCGTTTCCAGTCGAGGCGTCCGTGGAATGGCAGCCGTCCCGCCTGGTCATGTCGATCCAGCCCGACGAAGGGATCGTGCTGCGCTTTCAGGCCAAACATCCCGGCTCGAAACTGGTATTGCAGCCCGTCGACATGCGGTTCAGCTATAGCGAGAGCTTCGATACGCCATCGCCGGAGGCCTATGTGACGCTGCTCTGGGACGTGATCAACAACGACGCTACCCTGTTCATGCGCGCCGACCAGGTGGAAGCCGCGTGGAGTCTGTTAATGCCCGTGCTGGACGCCTGGAAGGCCAGCCTGCCCAACGATTTTCCGAATTACGCAGCCGGCTCCTGGGGTCCGGACGCCGTCCAAGGTCTGCTGGTTCAGCATGGACACAGCTGGCCCATCCCCACGGAATTGACGCCGCGTCCCAAATGACCGGCTCTCAACTGGACGCCGTGCCGCTCCGCGGCGCCGACACGATTCCCCTGCGGATCGCGTAGAGGATCAAATCGGCCAGGCTGTGGAAATCCAGCTTCTGGAAAATGTGCTGGCGGTGGCAGATCACCGTGGCGGGACTCAGGCTGTAGACGGTCGCGATATCTTTGTTCGACGCACCCTCGGCCAGAAGCTGTAGGATCTCCCGTTCCCGTGTAGTCAGCGATTCGTAGCTGTCCTCCACTTGCCCGTGATCCAGGTACCGGATGTAGTCGTCCGCCAGAATCCGGCTTACCTGCGGACTGAAGAATGCCTTTCCTTGACTTACTGCCCGCACCGCGTCCACGATTTCGGATTCAACCGAGTTCTTCAGTACATATCCGCGGGCTCCCGCTTTCAAGGCACTTAACAAGTAGCACTCGTCCGAGTGGACCGTCAACATCACAATCTGCACCTCGCTCAACGCCTCGGAAATCTGCCGGCCCGCCTCCATGCCGTTGACGTTCGGCATACTGATGTCGAGGATCGCGACGTCGGGCCGTTCCCGTTTGGCTGCTTCCACCGCTTCCCGCCCATCCTTTGCCTCCGCGATCACTTGCAACCCAGGTTCGTGCTCCAGCAGCGCCCGCAATCCCCTGCGGATGATGGCGTGATCGTCGGCAATCAGGATGCGAATCGGATCCATACCCTTACGCTACTCCCCGCACGGCTTCCGGTAAATACCACGGATACGGTATATCGGAGCCGCATCCCAACCCACCTCCACATCTTTTCCGTGAAAACTCCCTCGGTGACGGTATGTTACCCGAGTGGTTCTTCTCCGTACCATTAAGTTGACGCCGCCCCTCGGGTTCCACTTTCGCGGTTGGCGGCGGCCAACAGCTTGCTAGGGATTCTGACAATGGCGGCAAACCATCCTCCTCTATCGCATAACCAGCTCGAAGTGCTCAGACGATACGACACCTGCACCCTCTCGAACGCCATCGAGCTTCTCAACCTTCGCCCGCGTAACGAAGGCTTCATCACGGGAACGGCCACCTGTCGATTCCCGTGTCTGCCTGCCGTTCTGGGGTACGCCGTCACCGGACGGATCCATGCGGCCATGCCTCCGGTTAAGGGGCGTTGTTACTTCGAACATACCGATTGGTGGCGATACCTGGCTAGCGTCCCGGCCCCACAAATCGTGGTCATCCAGGATGTCGACTCTACGCCGGGCTCGGGCGCCCTGGTCGGCGAGGCGCACGCGCGGATCTCCCAAGCCCTGGGCTCTGTCGCTTATGTCACCAACGGCGCTGTCCGCGATCTCCCTGCAATCGAGGCGATCGGCTTCCAGTTGTTCTCGGGAAACGTCTCGGTCTCCCACGGATACGCGCACATCGTGGATTTTGGATCGCCTGTCCAAATCGGAGGACTCCGTATTTCCTCGGGCGACCTGCTCCATGGCGATCTGCATGGAGTCCACCTCATTCCGCTGGATGCCGCCAGCCAACTGGAGCGCGCCGCCGAAGAGGTGCTGCGCGGCGACCGTGACATCGCCGCCCTGACGGAAACGAAGTTTTCCATGGAAAGACTGGAAGCCAAGCTCCAAGGAAGGGGCAATATACACCTATGACCGCCAGAACCGCCTTCCCGGCGCTCCTCACCCTGCTGGCAATGCTCTGCGCCTGCTCCAAGTCGCGCCCCGCCGCCTCGGGCGTCGACGAGCAGGCAGTAACAACAGTTGGCGTGGCGCCGGTAGTGCGAAAACCCATCGGCCGGGATCTTACGCTTTCTTCGGAACTGGTGCCGTTCCAGGAAATCGATGTCTATGCCAAGGAATCCGGCTATGTCAAGGAGTTACTGGTGGACTATGGAACACATGTTCAAGCCGGCCAGTTAATGGCCGTGCTCGAGATACCCGAGTTGCAGATGCAAATTCAACAGGACGCCGCCGCCATCCAGGCTGCCACCGACCAGATGACCAACGCCAAACACGACTTGGACCGCCTGGAGGCGCAGCACAAAGTTGCCGACCTGCAATACCAGCGCATCGACAGTGTGTCCAAGTCGCGCCCGGGCTTAGTGGCGCAACAGGAAGTTGACGATTGGCAAGCCAAGGAGATGGCTTCGGAAGCCCAGGTGCAAAGCGGTAAGTCCGCCGTGGCCACCGCTAGCGGCAACCTGGACATGGCTAAGGCGAAAGAGCAGCGTGACCGCATCATGTTCGAATACGCGCAGATTAAGGCCCCGTTCGCGGGAGTGATTACCCAGCGCTACGCCAACCTCGGTACCCTCATGCAGGCCGGCACCAGTTCCAGCACGCAAGCCATGGCGCTGGTCCGTCTCTCCGAGGACGACAAGTTTCGGCTTGTGATTCCCGTTCCGGAATCTTATGTGAAGTACATTCGCCTCAATGACTCGGTCAAAGTGAGCGTCCCTTCCCTTGGCCAGGTGTTCCCCGGTAAGGTGGCCCGCTTCTCCGACGACGTCAACAAAGACACTCGCACGATGCATACGGAAGTGGATGTGCCCAACACGTCGCGGACACTCATGCAGGGACTGTATGCCGAAGCGACCGTAACTCTGGACCGCCGGAACGACGCTCTGGTGGTGCCGTTGCAGGCGGTCAGCCAGTCCGGCCAGGAGTCTACCATCCTGTTGGTCGACGCCAACGACATAATCCAGAAACGCAAAATCCAACTCGGCATGCAGACTGCCACCGATGCCGAAGTGTTGAGCGGTCTCAATGAAGGCGACCGTGTCGTCGTCAGCGACCGCAGCGCCCTCAAGGCCGGAACGCGCGTGAAACCGCAAACCGTGGACATCCTGCAATACCAGGGCGACACCGCCGCCAAATAAGACCATGCCGGGATTCTCTATTCGCAATCCGTATTTCATCGTAGTCCTCTGTCTGACGCTGGCCGTCGTCGGTATCCTCAGTTTCGCTCGCATGCCCGTGGATCTCTTTCCACCCATCAATCTGCCCGAAGTCATCGTCGCGACATTTTATAGCGGCATGCCCCCCGAAGATATTGAGACCGATATCACCAATCCGCTGGAACGGTTTTTTACACTTGCCTCCGGAATCGATCACATGGAGTCGCGTTCCCTGCTGGGCGTCAGCATGATCAAGGTCTATTTCCAGCCCGGCACCAGCGCCGACGCGGACGTAACTGAGTTATCCAACCTGGCCCTGGCCGATTTGAAGCGCTTGCCGCCCGGTACGCTCCCTCCCGTGGTGCTGAAGTTCGATGCCTCCAGTCTGCCGGTTTGCCTGGTTACGGTCAAGGGAGATGGGCTCGACGAAACCCAGCTTCATGACCTCGCCCAATTTCAGATCCGCAACCAGATAGCCGTCGTAAATGGCGCGGAAATTCCAGGAGTATTCGGCGGCAAGTACCGCCAGGCGATGATCTATGTCGATCCCTACAAGCTGTTATCCCGCCAATTGAGCGTGATGGACGTCGTGGATGCCGTCAACAACAGCAACCTGATCCTTCCGGCCGGGGACGTCAAGATCGGACCCAACGACTACTATGTCTACTCCAACAGCTTAGTCAAGAATGTTAAGGATTTGAATGACCTGCCCATAAAGACCGTAGGTGACCGCTGGGTCTCCCTCGGCGATGTCGCGGAGGCCAAGGATGCCAGCCAACTGCAGTACAACATTGTCCGCATCGATGGCCAGAAATCCGCCTACATCCCCATCATGAAGCAGGGCGGCGACACCAATACCATCCAAGTCGTCGAAGACGTCCGCACTCTTACCAGTCATCTCTTCGATCTCCCCGCGCAGTTGAAGACCAGCATCGTATTCGACCAATCGGTGTTCGTCAAGCAAGCTCTCAAGACCGTCTTCCATGAAGGCATGATGGGACTGGTCCTCACCAGCCTGATGATCCTCATCTTTCTGGGAAGCATGCGGGCCACCTTCGCCGTCCTGCTGTCCATCCCGATTTCCGCGATGGCCACCCTAGTGGTTCTCTACATGATGGGCAGCACCATCAACACCATGATTTTGGGCGGCCTGGCTTTGGCATTCTCCCGGGTTATCGACAATTCCGTCATATCCCTGGAAAATATCTATCGCCACCTGGAAATGGGGGCAACTCCCTCCGTGGCCGCCGAACAGGGCGGCGCCGAGGTCAACCTCGCGGTCCTCGCGGCCACTCTCGTGGATGTGGTTGATTTTTTCCCCGTCACGCTCTTAGTAGGTGTCAGTAAGTTCCTGTTTTCCTCCCTGGCCCTCGCGTTCTGCCTTTCGTTGTTGGCCTCCTTTGTGGTCTCGATGACAGTCATTCCCCTCTTCTGCTCCAAGTTTCTCAAAGGCGTTCATCATGAGCCTTCCGCGGACGAACACCCATCCGCCGGCGGCCGCTTTACCGCCGGCTTCAACCGCCTGTTCAACAAAGTCCTGGATTTCTACGAGCGCTGGGTGCGGCGCGCTCTCAAGCGTCCCGCCCTCACTGTCGTCCTGCTGATGTGCGTCTTCCTGGTGAGCCTGGCGATTTATCCGCTTCTCGGACGAGCCTTTTTCCCGCTCACCGACGCCGGACAATTTACCCTCAACGTCAAGGTTCCCACCGGAACCCGCATTGAAGTGACCGACCAGTATGTCGCCAGAATCGAAGATCTCATTCGCCAGGTGGTTCCCCCCACGGATCTCAAGATGATCGTATCGAACATTGGAGTGGTCAATGACTTCTCGTCGCTCTATACCACCAACGCCGGCGAGTATACGGCCACCATTCAGGCGGCTCTGAATGAGGGCCATGCAGTCGGCAGTCTGGTCTACATGGACCGCGTCAAGAACGAAATGGCCGCCAAGTTTCCCGATGTCCGCGTCTTCTTGCAGAGCGGCTCCATGGTGGATGCCATTCTCAATTCGGGCATGCCCGCGCCCATCGACGTGCAAGTCAACACTCGCGATCTGGCCGTCACCTATAGCGTGGCCCAGGAACTGGCGCGCCGCATCCGGCAACTGCCCGGAGTCGGCCAGATCTACATTCCACAGGATATGAATTATCCGGCCATTCGTCTGAATGTCGATCGCGTACATGCCGGCGAGTTAGGACTCACCCAAAAGGATATCGTCGACAATGTCATCACCGCTCTGAACTCGAATACCATGATCGCCCCTAACTATTGGGTGGATTACAAGACCGGCAACGATTACTTCCTTACCGTCCAGTATGCCGAGCACGGACACTCCGCCATACACAACTTAGTCGATCTGAAGCAGATCCCGTTGCGCGCCCCCAATCTGACGCAACCCACCACCCTCGATTCCGTCGTGAAGTTGGAGAATCTCCAATCCCCCACCGAAATCGACCACTACCAGATTCAGCGCGTGGTGGATATCTATGTTACTCCCACCGGCGAGGATCTTGGCCGTTTGACCGCCGCCGTCCAACACACCATCGTGGACGCGAAGCTGCCTTCGAATATCCGCGTCAACCTTCGCGGAATGGTGGAAGGCATGAATGCGTCCTTTAAGAGCTTTGGCATGGGTTTCGGTATATCGTTCGTCCTTCTGTTCCTCATCTTGGTCGCCCAGTTCAAATCGTTCATCGATCCGTTTCTCATCATGCTGGCCATCCCCATGGGCTTCGTCGGCGTGCTCATCATCTTGCCCCTGACCCACACCACCCTGAACGTCATGTCGCTGATGGGTGTGCTCATGTTGATCGGCATCGCCGATTCCAACAGCATTCTGATCGTGGACTTCGCCCACAAGCTCGAAGAGCAGGGCATGTCGGTGCTCGACGCCGTGGTTACCGCCTGCCGGGTGCGCCTGCGGCCCATCCTGATGACGTCGCTGGCAACCATTATCGGGATGATTCCCATGGCCATGAAGCTCGGCGAAGGCGGCGAACAGTACACTCCCATGGCCCGCGCCATCATCGGCGGTTTAATGTCGTCCGTGCTGCTCACCATATTCATCGTTCCCGCCGCCTATCTGCTCGTGTACCGCAACCGCCGCCCGCAGGAAGCGTAACCGGAAAAACTATGCGAACTCCCTATACCGCAATCGGGTTTTTGTGGGGCAGGTTGGTAACCCGCCTCTCCGGGCGTGCCCAGGCCTGCCCGGCGCCGGCAGCCCGTATCTTGATAGCCCTCCTCGCCCCTCTGGCGTTCGCACAAACAACCCCGTTGACCCTCCAGGACGCCGAAGCCCTCGCTGTAAAGAATCATCCGCGGGTGTTGGCTGCCCAGAATGCCGCTTCAGCCATGGATCAGCGGGTCCCCGAAGCCAAAGCCGCCTTTTATCCCGTCTTGAGCGGCGACGTTACCGGCTCCCAAGCCAATCCGCTATCCCGCATCGGAGCCGGCGCTCTCACCGATTCGCGCCTCTTCAACCGCGTCGGCCAGGGTCTCACGCTCACCCAGTTGATTACCGATTCCGGCCGTACATCCAACCTGGTCGCCACATCCAAGCTCCAGGCCGGCGCCTCCCAACAGACCTATCGGGCCACCCGCTATGACATCCTGGTGAACGTCAACCAGGCTTACTTCGCCACCCTGCGGGCCCAAGCCACGGTCAAAGTAGCCGAGAAGACGGTGGCGACCCGCCAAACGTTGCTCGACCAGGTGACCGCCCTCTACAACAATAAGCTGCGCTCCGAACTGGATGTCAGCTTCGTCGCCGTGAATGTCTCCCAAGCCAAGCTGCTGCTGCTCCAGGCGCAGGATGAGGTGCAGGAGGCGTTTGCCGAATTGACCCGCGCGCTCGGTGCGCAGGATTCCGCCATCTATCAGCTTGCCGAAGAACCCCTGCCGCCCAGCCCCCCCGGCAATCCGGTCGATCTGGTGAAACAGGCCCTCGCCGCCCGTCCCGAGCTAGCCAGCCTGCAATTGAACCGCGACGCCGCCTACCGCTTCGAAAACGCCGAGAAGGACCTGTCCCGTCCCAACGTCAGCCTGATCGGCGTCGGTGGCGTCGTTCCGTATATCAATACCACCGTACCCAAGGAGTACGAGGGCATCGCCGTAGATCTCCAGATCCCCCTCTTCAACGGCGGCTTGTTCCGCGCCCGGCGCCAGGAGGCCCACTTCCGGGCGCTTGAGGCCGACCAGCGGCTGCGCGATGAAGCCGATTCCATCGCGCGCGATGTCCGCACCGCCTGGTCCGCCGCCAGCGTGGCGTATCAGCGCCTCGATGTCACCGCTCAACTCCTGCGTCAGGCTACTCTGGCGCTCGATCTGGCGGAGGGCCGTTACGACCTTGGACTCTCCAGCATCGTGGAGCTTTCCCAGGCGCAGTTGAACCTCACCCAGGCCGAGATCGAAAATCTCAGCGCCAAGTACAATTATCAGAGTCAGTATGCCGCCCTGCAATACACCTTCGGAGCCTTGCGATAGCGCGCCGTTCCACGAAGAGCAGCGCTTCGGAAAATGGCACGCCGCGCTCGTGTTGGCCATGCCTCCGGCCGGAGTCGTCTTCATCGCCTGCCGCCAGTTGATCTGGCGCCACCCTTGGGGAAATCCTCCCACCTCCGACGGCGGCATGGTTTTCCTGTCGATTCTTGCCGTACTGTTATATGTCAGACTCGTCACCGTGCGCCTGGTTACCGACCTGCATCCGCGGGAACTGGTTATCGGCATGAAGGGCCTTTGGCCAAGGCGAAGAATTCCCTTGGACCAGGTGCGCGCCGCCAGAGCCATGGAGTACGACGCCATCCGCGATTTCGGCGGGTACGGAATCCGGTCGGGTCGGCGGGGCCGGGCCTATATCGCCCATGGAAACGGCGCGGTCGAGTTGGAATTGGTTGATGGCGGCAGGCTCTTCATCGGCTCCCAGCAGCCCGCCCGGCTAGCGCGCCAGATCCGCCGGCGTTGACCAATCCGGCCGGTTTTCCCGTCCCTTGCGCATACTGATATGAACCGGATAAATGGTTCGAGAAAAAAGCGGAGGGAAACATCATGCAGAAGTGGAGAATGGAACAAGCGCAGCGATTGTACTCGCGGCCGGACGCCTCGGCCATCACCGATATCCAGATAGCGCAGGGCGAAGAGTTCGAAATGGGAAAAGAAGTCAGGCGGAACGGCGTTGGTTTTTCTCAGGTTCGCCGCCAGAACGGTCAGACCGGCTACATTCCGAGCGAGACCCACGTCCAATTTCCCGTGGGATATGTGATCGGTGCTCCTCGGGACGATGAATACCGCCAGATGGGCATCAAGGATCTGAAAGTCGGCGGCTTCTGGTGCGTCGCCGGAGCAGCGGCGACGGCCGCTGTGGTGGCTGTCGGCGGGCCGTTCGTTGTCTTCGGCGCGCCCTTAGCCTTCGGCGTGTTCCGCCTCTGCAGGGGACTTGGAAGGGTAGCCTCCAAGTAGTGTGCAAGACGTAGTGTTGCCAGCGGGTGGTTGATCGCTCCGCCAGGGGAGGGTCAGCCACGCGCTGGCTGTTCAGTATACTGGTGTGGTATGTCAAACGATGACTTCTTCGCTTTCAGCGATTCCATCAGGGACATTGATGAGGAAGCGCCTTACATTCATATGCGATGGTGGCAGCTCCAGAAAGAACTGCTGGCAATTCTTTGTATCGATACCTCCTCCGGTCAGGAATCGCTGTACATAGGGCATATAAAGACGACAGATTACACCGTATTGGAGATTGAGACGCTTGACGGGCGGAACGTGAGCCTGAACATGATCAATGCCGATTTTTGCCCGCTGAAACCCGAGAACACACCAGCCCAACTGAAAGCCCTAGGGACCGGCTCGTTCGAAAATGCACAGTACTTCAATACCGGTAAGTTAAAAGGTTACCTCCTGCCCCAAATCCCTCCGCCCCAAATCGCCCCTAGATAACCGAGGGGCCCTTCCTGCACTCCAACGTCAGCGCGAAAACAAGACCCCCAAGACTTTTTTCCATAGCCCGACCGAAATGGACGGGACTTGCGCCTTCTGTAATGGAGGAAGGCAATGAAAGCAATCTGGGTCGTTCTGTTCGTTGGCGCCGCGTTTGCGCAACAAGCGCCGGTCGGCGACGTTTATGAATCGGGCGGCGGCGGGGCCCAAACGCCCGTCGCAGCATTCATCAAGCTGCGTGCCGTCGCCGAAGAGGTCGTCAACTCCCCCGGCTCCGATTATCAGCCTGGACCCAATGGCAACTTTCCGCAGCCCTCCGCCGTTGAGGCCCAATGGGATCAGGCCATGGGAACCAGTGGCAATCAACTCACGCAGGCCCAGCGCCAGCAACTCATCCCCTGCGCCGCGCATCTGAGACACGCCATCGACGAAGCTGAGCGCGGATACCTCATTTCCATCAGCCAGCCGAACAATCCCGCCGCGCAGCAGGCCGCCCAGAACGATTTCGCCGCCGCCCAATCGGCAATGTCCCTGTGCTCTGGCGTCAACGCCAACCAGCCACTAGGCAGTCAGCAGCCGAACCCGGGATCGAACCCCGGCGCCACCGGAGCCAACCCTGTACAGACGTCGAATGGCGGACAACCCACGTCCCCGGCCACTGGCCAACAGCCGAGCCCCGGCGCCAGCAACACCCCTCCCGTCACCCAGCCGACGACGAGCCAGCCGAAGCCCGGTTTCAATCCCGGGGGTAGTCAGCGCCCACCCATCACCGGCGGCGCCAGCGCCAATGGCTCCGGCACTCAGCCGACGACGAGCCAGCAGCCGAACCCGGGCTCCAACCCCGGCGGAAGCCAGCGCCCGCCCATCACCGGCGGCACTAGCGCC
>Ga0182018_10000142_pt1 | contig 90801 bp, 72 predicted proteins | sample 812P2MmetaG_FD_120490 | JGI IMG/M metagenome (GOLD analysis project Ga0182018, IMG submission 120490) | Permafrost microbial communities from Stordalen Mire, Sweden - 812P2M metaG | ecosystem: Environmental > Terrestrial > Soil > Wetlands > Permafrost | place: Sweden: Stordalen | collected...
GCACTAAGTGTTCTCCTCTCCCGATGCCCTCGCGACTCCCGCTCCTCCTCGAGATCGGCACCGAAGAGCTTCCCTCCTCGTTCGTCGACGCCGCCCTGGTCGCGCTGCCGAAGATCGCCGCCGACGAGCTGGCCAAAGGCCGCCTCGCGCACGGCGAGGTGCTGGCGCTCGGGACGCCCAGGCGCCTCAGCGTCATCGTCCGCGACGTCCACACGCGGCAGCTCGACCTCGATGAGGAGGTCATCGGCCCGCCGGAGACCGCGGCCTTCAGGGACGGCAAGCCCACAAAGGCCGCCGAGGCCTTCGCGCAGAAGCTCGGTCTCGGCGTTGGGGCGCTCACCGTCATCGACACGCCCGCCGGCCCGAGGCAGAAGCCCGGGCGCTACGTCGTCGGACGCCGCGTCGAGCAAGGGCGTCCTGCGATGGATCTCCTCAGCGCCACCCTCCCGAGCATCTGCGCCGCCATCCCGTTCCGCAAGTCGATGCGCTGGGCGGATCTCGACGCGACCTTCGGCCGGCCTGTCCAGTGGCTCGTGGCCCTCCTCGGCGAAGAGGTCGTGAGCGCGACGTTCGCCGGAGTCCAAGCCGGGCGGCGGTCGCGCGGGCACCGGTTCCTCTCGCCCGCGGAGTTCGAGGTGAAGAGCGCCGACGCGTACGTCGAGCAGCTCCGCGAGCGCCACGTGCTGGTCGATCGAGAAGAGCGACGCCGCACGATGGTCGATCGTGTCGCCGCAGCGGCGCAAGCGGCCCGCGGTTCGTACGACCATGAACCCATGCTCGTGGACGAGAACGCGTCGCTAGTGGAAGAGCCGTACGTCGTGACCGGTTCGTTCGACCGCGCGTTCCTCGAGCTGCCGGCCGCCGTCATCCGCGCCGTCGCGCGCGGGCACCAGAAGTACTTCTGCGTGCAGAAGAGCGACGACGAGCTTTTGCCCCATTACCTCGCCGTCGTGAACACCGCCAATCGCCCCGACCTCATCACGAAGGGGACGGACCGAGTGATGCGCGCGCGCCTTGCCGACGCGCGCTTCTTCTGGGGCGAAGACCTGAAGTCCCCGCTCGCCGCGCGCCTCGACAAGCTCGGCGGCATCGTCTTTCACCACCGCCTCGGCACCGTGCGCGAGAAGGTCGACCGCGTCACGACGCTCGCCCAGCACATCGCCGACAGGCTGGCCCTGGACGTCACCCGCCGTGCCGAGGTCGACCGCACGGCTCGGCTCTGCAAGTGCGACCTGGTGACCCTCATGGTCGGCGAGTTCCCGGAGCTACAAGGGCACATGGGCCGCGCGTACGCCTTGGCGCAGGGCGAAGCGAGCGAGATCGCCGACGCCATCCGCGACCACTACAAGCCCACGGGCGCCCACGACGACGTCGCGCCCGGGGACGTCTCCGCGGCGGTCGCGCTGGCCGATCGCTTCGATACGCTCGCCGGCTGCTTCGCCGTGGGCCTCGCGCCGACCGGCGCTGCAGACCCCTTCGCCCTCCGTCGCGCCTGTATTGCCGCGCTGCGCACGATGCTCGACCGCAACTACGCAGCGCTCGCCTTCTCCGAGATGGTGGGGCTCGCGTACGACGGCCTTCAGGGCAAGAAGCTCGACCTCACGAGAATCGAGACAGTCACCCGGATCGAGGACTTCGCGACGGAGCGTCTGCGCGGTCTACTCGCGGGTACGACGAGCGGCGCCGTGGCCGACGCGGTCATGTCCGGGGTGGGACCCGCCGCCCTGCGCAGCGTCGTGGCGGTGCAAGCGAGGGCTCGCGCGCTGCAAGCCGTCGTCGATGCGAAGGAACCGTGGCTCGAGAAGGCCCGGATCGTCGCCAAACGCCTCGCCGGCATCAGCCGGGAAGCTCAGCCAACCCTCCACCCGGAGAGTGCGTTTCGCGCCAGCGCGAAGAGGGACGACGTGGCCATCCAGACGCTCGTCCGCGACCTCTCCGACGCAACGCAGCGCCTGACGACCGAGAAGGCGATGCGCGATGCGCTGATGAGCATGGGGCGCGTGGCCACGGAGCTCGACCGCATCTTCGTCGAGACGCTCGTGAACGACCCGGACGACACCTTCACCAAGATCCGACTCGAAACGCTCGCGCACGGTGCCCGCGCGATGCTCGAGATCGCGGACTTCTCGAAGCTGGGCTGAAGGTCCCCCTTGCCTACCCTCGTTACCATCCCATTCAGTCACTTCTGCGAGAAGGCGCGCTGGTCGCTGGAGAGCGCGGGCGTTGCCTTCGAGGAAGAGGGCCACTGTCCCGGTCTGCACCGCCGCGCGGTCCGGCGAGCCGGCGGCGGGCGGTCCGTCCCCGTCCTCGTGCTCGACGATGGTGCCGTGCTCGACGACTCGCCGCTCATCGTGAAGTTCGCCGATGCTCGCGCTCCCGCCGATCGCAAGCTTCTCCCCGTCAACGATGCCGAACGCGAAGCAGCAACGGCGCTCGAGAGGCATCTCGACGTGGACTTCGCCCCTCACGTGAGGCGCTTCGTCTACCACCACTTGCTACCCGATCGCGCGCAGACGCTGCGTCTGTTCGATCTCCGGACGCCGCGCGTCGAACGCATCATCGTCCGCGTGACCTTCCCCGTGCTCCGTCGCTTCATGCGTCGCTTCATGCGCATCGACGAATCCCGCGCCCTCGAATCCAGGGACCGCGTCCGGCGCGTGTTCGACGAGATTGGCAAGCGCCTCGGGGACGGCCGTCCCTACCTGATGGGTGACCGGTTCGGCGCCCTCGACATCGCGTTTGCGGCGTTCGCCGCCCCGATGACTCTGCCGGGAAAGCACCCCGCGACCGGGCCCTGGACCCACGCCCTCGGGTCGGGCTTCGATGCTCTGCCAAGGCCGTTCGCCGAGGAGGTCAGGACCGCTCGGGAGACGCCCGCCGGACAGTTCGTCCAGCGCCTCTATGAGGAGAGGCGCCATCGCCATTGACCGGCGCCCAGAGCGGCGCCATGATCCCGACTGGCGGGTATCGCGATGTGCGGCCCCGACCGGAGGTCAACGTGCAACGCCAGTTCTTGCTGGGCAAGGTCCATCGCGCCACGGTCACGCGCGCGGAGATCGACTACGTCGGCTCGATCACCATCGACGTCGCTCTAATGGAGGCCGCTGGCTTCCTCGAGAACGAGAAAGTCGACATCTACGACGTCACCAACGGCGCTCGTCTCTCGACATACGTCATACCGGGGGCTCGCGGCCGTGGGGAGGTCGGCATCAACGGCGCTGCTGCTCACCTCGTTAGGAAGGGTGACCTCGTCATCATCGCCGCCTACGGCTGGATGAACGAGCAAGAGGCGGCCGCTCACCGCCCGCGCGTCGTCCACGTGGACGGTAGAAACCAGGTCGTCGAGCTCGCTCGCGAAGAACGGACCCCCGTCGCCGCCGAGTAGTGTGCCCTGTTCGTCTTCGTATCGCGTGCTGCTAGAGTCGCCGCCCGCATGGCAAAAAGCGTCTTCTTCTTCGGGGACGGACAGGCCGAAGGTGATCCCAAGCGACGGGACCTCCTCGGCGGGAAGGGAGCCGGCCTCGCCGAGATGACGGCGCTGGGCCTCCCGGTTCCGTCGGGTCTCACGATCTCGACGGACGTCTGCAACGCCTTCGCTCGATCCGGACGCATCCCCGACGAGGTCCACGCCGAGGTGGACGCCGCTCTCGAGCGCCTCGAGAAATCGATGGGCGCGCGCCTTGGCGATCCGAAGGCGCCGCTCCTGGTGAGCGTGAGATCCGGCGCTCGCGCGTCGATGCCAGGGATGATGGACACGATTCTCAACCTCGGACTGAACGACGCCGTCGCGGAGGGACTGGCAGCCCGCACGACGAGCGCGCGGTTCGCGTTCGACGCCTACCGGCGATTCGTGGCGATGCACGCGACCGTCGCCCTGGGCGTGTCGCGCGAACCGTTCGATCGCGCCCTCGACCTTGCGCGCGGTCGCGTGGCTACCGCGAACGGAATCGACACGACCCGTCTAAACGCCGAAGAGCTCAAGCGCCGGATCCCCGACGCCGACATCCCTGGCGACGAGCTGAAGGCGCTCGTCACGACGTTCAAGGCGATCGTCAAGAAAGAGGCGGGGCAGGACTTCCCGAGCGACGCGCGCCTGCAGCTGTGGCAGGCCATCGAAGCCGTCTTCAAATCCTGGAACAACCACCGCGCGGTCGTGTACCGCCGGATGCACGAGATCCCCGATGAATGGGGCACCGCCTGCAACGTGCAGGCAATGGTCTTCGGCAACCTCGGCGCGACGAGCGCTACGGGCGTGGCGTTCACGCGAGACCCGTCGACGGGCGAGAAGAAGCTGTACGGCGAGTGGCTGCCGAACGCGCAAGGCGAGGACGTCGTCGCCGGGATACGCACCCCGCTACCCCTTCGCACCACCGGACGCGCCGACGATGCTTCGCTGGAGGTGAAGATGCCCGAAGCGTTCGCCGAGTTGTCGCGGATCGGGTCGACGCTCGAGCGGCATTTTCGCGACATGCAGGATCTGGAGTTCACGATCCAGAGCGGCAAGCTCTACATGCTTCAGTGCCGGACGGCGAAGCGCGCGGCGAGCGCCGCCGTCCGCGTCGCTGTCGACATGGCCAAGGAGGGGCTCATCGCGAGGGACGAGGCCGTGCTGAGGGTCGACCCAGGCGGAATCGACCAGCTGCTTCACCCGACGCTGGACGCGCAGGCGCCGAAGAAGCTCCTTGCCCGCGGGCTCTCGGCGAGCCCCGGCGCCGCGAGCGGCCACATCTCTTTCACCGCGGACGACACCGAGCGTCGGGCCGGTCAGGGCAAGCCCATCATCCTCGTGCGTGTCGAGACGTCGCCGGAGGACATCCACGGAATGAAGGCCGCCCGGGGAATCCTGACCGCGCGCGGTGGAATGACGAGCCACGCGGCGGTGGTCGCGCGCGGCATGGGCAAGCCGTGCGTCGCGGGGGTCAGCGCCGTGGCCGTGAACTACGAGACCCAGACCATGACCATCACGGTCTACGACGACGCCGGCCGACCGACCGAGAACGTCACGCTCAAGAAGGGCGACGTCATCACGATCGACGGCGGGTCTGGCCATATCTACGAGGGTGCGGTGCCCACCGTCAGCGCGGCGCTCAGCGGCGAATTCGGCGAGCTCATGTCCTGGGCTGACCCGGCGCGGACGATGAGGGTGCGCGCGAACGCCGACACGCCGCTCGACGCACGGACCGCGCGTGCCTTTGGCGCCGAGGGCATCGGCCTTTGCCGGACCGAGCACATGTTCTTCGAGGAAGAGCGTATCGACGCGATGCGCGAGATGATCCTCGCGGACGACTCACGAGGACGTGCGGCGGCACTCGCCAAACTGCTCCCGTTCCAGCGGGAGGACTTCGTTGGCATCTTCCGCGAGATGCGAGGCTTGCCGGTGACCATCCGGCTGCTCGATCCACCCCTTCACGAGTTCCTGCCCACCGAATCGAAGCAGCTCGAGCACCTATCGCGCACGATGGGCGTCCCCGTGCAGAAGCTCGCCCAACGTACGAAAGACCTGCACGAGTTCAACCCGATGCTGGGGCACAGGGGCTGCCGTCTGGCCATCACGTATCCGGAGATCTACGCGATGCAGGTGCGTGCGATCCTCGAGGCCTCGGTGCAGGTGTCCGGCGAGGGGACCGAAGTGCATCCCGAGATCATGATCCCGCTCGCCATCACGCGCGCCGAGCTCGACAGGACTCGCGCGATCGTCGACGAGGTAGCGCGCGAGGTGTTCGCCGCGGCGCCGAAACGCATACCGTTTTCGTTCGGCACGATGATCGAGCTGCCGCGCGCGGCGCTCCTCGCGGGGGACCTCGCGCAGACGGCTGAGTTCTTCTCCTTCGGAACGAACGACCTCACCCAGGCAACGATGGGCCTGTCGCGCGACGACGCCGGGAAATTCCTTCCCGCCTACGTGGAGACGGGGATCCTTCCGAGGGACCCCTTCGTCTCGCTCGACGTGGACGGCGTCGGGGCGCTCGTGGAGCTTGCGGCGCAGCGCGGGCGGCGTGTCCGCGCAGAGTTGAAGCTGGGCATCTGCGGGGAGCACGGCGGAGACCCCGCGAGCATCTCGTTTTTCCAGCGCATCGGGCTCGACTACGTGAGCTGCAGCCCCTTCCGCGTACCCATCGCGCGCCTCGCTGCCGCGCAAGCAAGCCTCCGTGCGAAGGGGCAGGATGGCGGCCTGGGCACTGCCTAGAAACGCGCCACGTGCCTTTTGCATCGAAGGCAGCAACGGCTGCGCCGTCTTGGCTCGGAGGCATTGATAGATGACCACATACACAATCGACAACTCGCACTCGGACGTCGGTTTCAGCGTCAGGCACATGGTGTTCGCAAAGGTGCGCGGGCACTTCACCAAATGGAACGCACAGCTCGCGTTCGACCCCGCGAACCCTGCCAAGTCCTCGGTCGAGGTGTCGATCGACGCGTCGAGCATCGACACGCGCGAGGCCCAGCGCGACGCTCACCTTCGTTCGCCTGACTTTCTCGACGTCGAGAGGTTTCCCAACCTCACCTACAAAAGCCGCAGGGTCGAGCCCGCCGGAGACAAGAAGTACAAGGTTGCCGGAGACCTGACGATTCACGGCGTGTCGCGCGAGGTCGCGCTCGACGTGGAGGAGCTCGGACGGGGCAAGGATCCCTGGGGGAACGATCGCATCGCCTTCGTCGCGAAGACATCCCTCAACCGGGCCGATTTTGGCCTCAAGTGGAATCAAGCGCTGGAGGCCGGCGGCCTTCTCGTCGGCGAGCACATCGACATTGAAATCGACGTCGAAGCCGTGGCCGGCAAGCCAGGGTGATCCGCGTAACTACCAGATGAGACAATAGGCGAGAAATCGCGCGCCCTTCTCTACGCCCCGTCTCCACTCTGCAACTCGGCCGCCTATCCTTGACGGGTGACTGCGCGCGAGCCCGTTGGGGTGAGCTACGCGCCCGAGCCCATCGAATGGAGGGGAACGGCGCGCTACGAGGTTATCGGCTGCCTGGGGCGCGGCGGCATGGGCGTCGTCTACGAAGCCTTCGACCGCGAGCGACGGCAGCAGGTTGCGGTCAAGACGCTCCTCAATTTCGACCCTGCGGGGCTCTACCTCTTCAAGCAAGAGTTTCGCACCCTGGCGGACGTCCAGCACACCAACCTGGTGCACCTCTACGAGCTGGTCGTGCCCGAGGACGGGCAGGCCTTCTTCACGATGGAGCTCGTCCGCGGAACGGACTTCCAGCGGTACGTGGAGAGGTCCGACGCACGTAAGTCCTCGAACCCCCCACCCAACACTGTGGTGAGCCTGTGGTCCGCGATGGACCGCGACACCCTTCGTCCCAGGCCTGGCGCCGCGACTGAGCTGCGCCCGGCGCTAAGGCGGTCACCGGCCGACATGGACAGGCTGCGGCCTGCCCTGCGGCAGCTCGTGGAGGGTGTCGAGGCTTTGCATGCAGCGGGCAAGCTGCACCGCGACATCAAACCATCCAACGTTCTCGTGACTCCCGAGGGCCGCGTCGTGCTCCTCGACTTCGGCGTCGCCACGGAGGTTTCAAGGCATGTCGAAGAGGTGCCCGGAGGGCGATCCGGCGAGATGGTTGGCACCGCCAGGTACATGGCGCCGGAGCAGGCTTGCGATGCCCCCCCGACGCCCGCGTCCGACTGGTACAGCGTTGGCGTCGTCCTCTACGAGGCACTCGTCGGACGCGCTCCCTTCGTGGGAGGTGCGTTCGACGTGCTGACCATGAAGAACACGATGGAGGCGGCGCCGCCGTCGACCTGCGTCGACGGCGTACCGGCCGACCTCGACGCCCTATGCCGTGCGCTCTTGCACCACGACCCGGCCATGCGGGCAACCGGCACCGAGGTCCTCCAGCGGCTCGGCGCGACCCACGCCACGGTGTCCCCGGGCGTTCCCGTGGCCGTCGACAGCCCGACGGCCTTCATCGGACGCGAAGGGCAGCTTCAGGTCCTGCGCGAGGCTTTCGATTCGACCCGATCGGGACGCGGAATCACCGTGCGCGTCGCCGGCGCCTCGGGCATGGGCAAATCGACGCTCGTACACCGCTTTCTCGACGAGCTCGTGAAGAACGGCGAGGCCGTGGTCCTCCGCGGCCGGGCCTACGAGCGCGAGTCGGTCCCGTACAAGGTGGTGGACAGCGTCATCGATGCACTGAGTCGTCACTTGATCCGCTCGGCGGACGGCAAGACGCCCCTCCCCCCGCCCGCGAACGCCTGGGCGCTCGGGCGTCTCTTCCCGGTGCTCCAGCGGGTGCCGGGGTTCGAGGCTCCCGCGGAGCATGGCGAGGATCCGCAGGGCGTGCGGCGCCTGGCGTTCGGAGCGCTGCGAGAACTGCTCGCGTCGATCGCGCGACGCCAGCCGCTCGTCGTCTTCGTCGACGACGTCCACTGGGGCGACGTCGACAGCGCAGGGCTCCTGCTCGAACTCCTGCGCCCACCGGACCCCCCGCCGCTCCTGATGGTGATGACGTTCCGGGACGAAGAAGCGAAGACCAGCCCGTTTCTGATCGACATGCGCGACCGCTGGCCCGCCGCCGCAGGGTCGCGTGACGTCGCGGTCGGGCCTCTCAACGCGGAGGACGCGCGCAGGCTCGCGACCACGCTCCTCGATGCGACCGACGAAATGGCCCGGAGGACGGCGCGCGCGGTCGCACGGGAATCGCGCGGGAGCCCGTTTCTCATCGAGGAGCTCGTTCGCAGCAACCGGGGCGTGGCCTCCGCTACCGGCGCCACGCTCGCGGTTCTGACACTCGAACAAATGGTCAGCGAACGCCTCGACCGCCTGCCCGGGCAAGCGCGGAAGGTGATCGAGATCGTGGCCGTGAGCGGGCGCCCGCTGCCTGTGTCGGTCGTCGCGAGCGCATCGGGCGTCGAGGGCGGCGTACATGAGGTCGTGTCCGTCCTGAGCGCCCGGCGCTTCACGCGCACCGGCCTACGCGACGGACGCGAGGTCGTCGAGACGACGCACGATCGCATCCGCGAGACGATCGTCGCTCAGCTCCCGGCTACGGCGGTTCGGGAACACCACCGACGCCTCGCGCGCGTTCTCGAGGAGATCCCGGGGGCCGACGCGGAGGCCATTGCCGTGCACTGGCTGGGAGCCGGAGATCTGAAGCGAGCAGCGCGCTTTGCGGAGGGTGCCGCCGAGCAGGCGGCGACCAAGCTCGCGTTCGATCAGGCGGCCCGTCTGTACAGGCTCGCCATCGACAGCTCTCCCGCGGCCTCGCAGGACGTCCGCCGCATGCTGCCGCGCTTCGCGGAGATCCTTCAGATGGCAGGGCGGTGCGACGAGTCGGCCCGGGCCTACCTCGAGGCGGTCGATGGGGCGCCGGCGGACCAGAAGCTGGAGTTCCAGCGCGCCGCTGCTCAGCAGATGCTCGGGGCGGGACGCCTGGACGAGGGCGCGGAGACGCTGCGCGGGGTCCTTGCTGCCGTCGGAATGCGAGCGCCGAGATCCCAGATCGTCGCGGTCTTCTGGCTCCTCGTCTATCGGGTTTGGCTCGCCGTCATCGGCCTGCGCTTCAAGGAGCGGCGCCCGGAGGAGGTCTCGCGCGAGGACCGCCTGCGCATCGAGGCGCTCCACACCGTCTCGATGGGCTTCTCGATCGTCAACGTCATTCTTGCGGCGTGCATGCAGACCCGGCACCTCATCGAGGCGCTCCGGCGCGGCGATCGTTTCCAGGTCATGCGCGCGACGAGTCTCGAGGCCGCCCACATCGCGGCGATGGGCAAGCCTCAGGGCAAACAAGAACTTCAGCTCATCGAGATCGCACGCGGCCTGGCGGAGCGAGACGGCAGCCTGGAGGCGACGACTCATTTTGCCGGTGCCTGGGGCGTGGGTCTCTTCCAGCGCGGCCGGTGGAAGGAGTCGCACGAGCTCCTCGAGCGTGGGTACAAGGCCAATCTCTACTCCAACGCCGGTTTCTCGAACATTCGCCTCTTCGATCTCTATGCCGGCTTCTTCCTCGGCAAGATCGAAGAGAACGTGCACCGAGTGCAGCGACTCTTCGCCGACGCAGAGGATCGCAAGGATCGCTACACCACCGTCAACCTCGGCACGAGCGTCGCCATTCACGGGTGGCTGGCAGCGGACAACCCCGAGGCGGCGCGGCGCGGCGTCGAGGGTGCCCTGGCGCAATGGCCACGGACGGGCTTCCACGTGCAGCACTGGCAAGCGATGGTCTACTCGCCCGACATCGACCTCTACGAGGGCAACGCCGCCGGAGTGTACGAGCGCTTCATGGAGAAGATGCCGAAGCTGAAGAAGAGCTTCCTTCTGCACTCTGGGTTCATTCGCGCATACACCCGTTTCGCACAGGGGCGCTTCGCAATCGCGTCCCTCGCCGCCCGCCCCGAGATGCGGCTCGTGCGGGTGGGCGAGGCCCTTCGTCTCGCACGCCAGCTCGACACCGAGTGTGACCCGTGGACCGGAGCACTCGCGTCCATCGTTCGCGCGTGCGCCGAGAACGCCGCGGGAAATCGAGATGCCGCGATCGCGGCCCTCCGGTCGGCCGTGGAGCAGACCGAGGCGACCGACACGCTCGCCTATGCGATGCCGGTCCGCTTCCGCCTCGGCGAGCTGCTTGGCGGCGCCGAGGGAGATGAGATGGTGAAGGCGGCGCTCCAGGAGATGGCCACGCAGGGGGTGCGAACCCCGGAACGCTGGGCGTCGTTCTACTTGCCCGGGAGCTGGGGACAGCGCTCGAGCCAGAGATGAACCGCGAAGCCGCCGTTTTCGATACGTCCGCGCTCCCTGCGAGGCTGGCGGATTGGAAAGGGACCGAGCGCTATCAGGTTCGTCGCTGTATCGGTGCAGGGGGCATGGGAACGGTGTACGAAGCGTTCGACCGCGACCGCAAGCAACCTGTCGCCCTCAAGAGACTGCGGCACTTCAGCCCGGCGGCCCTCTACCTCTTCAAGCAGGAATTCCGGACCCTCGCCGACGTCGTTCACCCGAACCTCGTGCGCCTGTACGAGCTGGTCGCCACGGAGGCGCAGGACACGTTCTTCACCATGGAGCTCGTGCAAGGCGTGGAGTTTCTGACGCACGTGCGCGGCGGTGGGACGGCCGACGTCGAGCGCCTGCGAGCGACGCTTGGTCAGCTCGTCGATGGCGTGGAGGCACTCCACGCCGCACGCAAACTGCACCGGGACATCAAGCCATCGAACGTGCTGGTGACTCCGGAGGGGCGTGTCGTCTTGCTCGATTTCGGGGTGGCGATCGATCTCTCTCACCTGACGGATGGTGCGCCAAGCGAGGAGGAGCCCATCGTCGGAACGGCACCGTACATGGCGCCCGAACAGGCGTCGGGAACGCCGGCCACGCCTGCGTCCGACTGGTACAGCGTGGGAGCGATCCTCTTCGAAGCCCTCGTGGGCAGCCCCCCGTTCGTCGGCCTGACGGCGGACGTCCTCCGGCTGAAGATCGCCGTGGATTCGCCGCTCCCGTCGACGCGGGCTCCGAACGTGCCCGCAGATCTCGACGCCCTCTGCGGCGCGCTGCTGAAGCGGACAGCAGTCGCGCGCCCTGGCGGAGCCGAGATCCTGCGCTCCCTCGGCGTGACACGAACGGCACACTCGGGAGCCGCACGCATATCGGCTTCGCCCGCACCTTCGAAGACGCTCGTGAGCCACCGGGCTCACCTGGCGGCGCTTCGCGACGCATTCAATGTGGTCCGGACAGGCCGCTGCGTCACAGTTCGCGTGGGCGGTCCGTCCGGCACGGGCAAGACTTCCCTCGTCCACAATTTCCTCGAGGAGCTCGCGACCCGCGGCGACACCGTGGTCCTCGGCGGTCGCGCCTACGAGCGCGAGTCGGTTCCTTACAAGGCCATCGATAGCTGGGTCGACGCTCTCAGCCGGCACCTGCTCCGTCTTTCGGACCTGGGTACGCAGGTGACGCTCCCGAAGGATGTTTGGGCTCTCGCACGTCTCTTCCCGGTCCTGCGCAGGATTCCGGAGGTCGCGGACGCGCGCGAGCAGGTCGTCGGGGATCCACAACGCGTGCGCAGGCGCGCGTTCTGGGCGCTGCGCGAGCTACTCGGCTCGCTCGCCGAGCGACAGCCCACGGTCATCCACGTGGACGACGCCCATTGGGGCGACTCGGACAGCGCAGCGCTCTTGATCGAGCTGGTGCGCCCACCCGATGCGCCTGCCGTCCTTCTCGTCATGACGTCTCGCGACGAAGAGGCGACAGCGAGCCCGTTTCTGGTCGACATGAGGGCTCACTGGCCCGAGGGGGCGGAGGTCCGTGACCTCACCGTCGGGCCACTGGACTTCGACGACGCGCAACGACTCGCGCTCGCCCTCCTCGGCTCCGATGACGCCGCGGCGCGATCGACGGCTGCCGCCGCGGCGCGCGAGTCACGCGGCAATCCTTTCCTCGTCGACGAGCTCGTGCGCGGTCATTCCACCATTACGAACGCCGGGGAGGGCACGATCACGCTCGAAGAACTCGTCGTGGAACGGCTCGCGCAGCTGCCGGACGGACCTCGCCGCTTGCTGGAGATGGTCGCGGTGAGCGGGCGCCCCCTCGAGGTGGCTACGGTCGGAGCCGCCGCCGGCATCGATTCGGGCCGCGACGACGCGCTGTCCCTTCTCCAGGCCACGAGGTTCGTCCACGTCGGACTGCGCAATGGGCACGAGGTGGTGGAGACCACCCACGACCGGATCGGCGACGCCGTCGTCGCCGGGCTGTCGGCCGATCGAGTGAAGAACCATCACGGCCGTCTCGCATGGGCGCTCGAGGCCGCTGCGGACGCGGACCCTGAGTCGGTGGCCGTGCATCTCGTGGGCGCCGACGAAGAGGAGAAGGCCGCGCCCTACGCCGAGCGCGCGGCAGAGCGGGCCATCGGCAAGCTCGCCTTCGATCGTGCGGTCAAGCTCTTCCAGATGGCTCTCCGCGGCACCCGCCCCGGGACGGCCGACGCCGCGAGGCTGCGCGTTCGCCTTGCCGAGGCCCTGGCGTGGGCAGGTCGCGGGGAGGAGGCCGGCCGCGCTTACCTCGACGCCGCCACCGACTCGCAAGGCCCGCACCGTATCGAGCTTGAGCGAGCCGCGGCCGAGCAGCTGCTGGCGTCCGGGCGGATCGACGAGGGAGCTCTCGTGCTGCGTGGCGTCCTCGCCGCGATCGAGGTGAAGGCCCCGCGCTCCACTTTGTCCGCCCTCTTCTGGCTGGTGGTGTACCGCGTGTGGCTGCGCGTCATCGGCCTCCGTCATGTGGAGCGCGAACCGAAGGAGGTCAGCCAGGAGGACCGCTTGCGGATCGAGACGATGTACGCGGTGGCCCTTGGTCTTGCCGTCGTCGATGTCCTCCTCGGCGCGTGCATGCAGGCCCGTTTGTTCATCCTGGCTCTTCGCGCAGGCGACCGGAAGCAGGTCCTCCAGGCCGCAGCCCTCGAGGCAGGCCAGCTCGCGAGCCTGGGTGGACCGGAGGGCAAGCGTGAGCGAGCCCTCGTCGAGATGGCCCGCGGTCTCGTCTCCCGGAGCGGGGACGTCGAATCCGAAGGGGTGCTCGAAGGGGCGGTCGGCATCGGCATGTTCCTTCGGGGGCGGTGGAAGGAGTCGCGGGAGAAGCTCGAGGGAGTGAGCGCCAAGCTCCAGCACGGGCGGAGCCATTCACGGGCGAACGCGCTCCTCTTCGGTACGAACTCGCTGTACTTCTCCGGGGACATCAAGGAGCTCGTGCGCCGGCACAGACGCGTGGTCGCAGACGCGGACGAGCGGGGCGACCTCTACACGAAGATCAACCTCGCGACGGCGACGACAATCACGACGCACCTCGTCGCCGACGATCCCGAGGGGGCGCGCCGTCAAATGCGCGAAGGGCTCGAGCAGTGGTCTCAGCGAGCCTTCTTCGTCCAGCACTGGCAGGCGATGGCATTCGCGCCGGACATCGCGCTCTACATGGGGCAAGGCGGCGTCGCGTACGACGACTTCGTGACGCATCTCCGCGAATTGAGGAAGAGCTTGCTCCTCAACGTGCAGTTCGTCCGGGGACTGACGCTGTACACACACGGGCGGTGCGCCATCGGATCGCTCGAGCGTCACCCCGAGCTCCGCCGGGTGCGCGTTGCCGAAGCGCGAAAGGTGGCGCGTCGGCTGAGGCGCGAGCGCATGCCCTGGATGGTCACTCTCGCGGCCGTCGTCGACGCGGCGGTGGAGAACGCCGCCGGCGACCACGGCACGGCGGTGACGGCGCTGCGCGCGGCCGTCGGCAGCGCGGAGGAGAGCCTCATGGCGATGCACGCCACCGTCGCGCGCCACAGGCTCGGAACCCTCCTCGGCGGCGACGAAGGTCACGCGATGGTCGATCGCGCGAACGAAGCAATGGCCGGAGAGGGCATCCGGTGCCCGGAGCGGTGGATGGCGATTTACCTCCCGGGCCGATGGGAGCCCGCCGTCTAAATGGCTCCGAAGGACTGCTCTGCGACGGCCACGGTCTGGTCGATGTTGCCGTCGGAGTGCGCATCGCTCACGAAGGCGGCCTCGAACTGGGACGGCGGCCAGTAGACCCCTCGCCCGAGCATCGCGGCGTGCCAGCGCCCGAACGCCTGCGTGTCGCACGCCTTCGCGTCCGCCCAGCTCCGTATGGGGCCCTTCGCGAAGAACACGGTGACCATCGATCCCACCCGCTGGACGCACGCGGCCACTCCACGCGTCGCGATCGCGCGCTCGAGCCCCGTCTGCAGTCTCGCACCCAGCGCCTCGAGTCGCGCATACAGCGCAGCGTCCAGCCTCTCCAGCGTCGCCAGGCCCGCGCTGACGGCCACCGGGTTTCCGCTCAGCGTGCCCGCCTGATAGACCGGCCCCAGGGGCGCAACCCGCTCCATGATGGGAAGCCTGCCCCCGTACGCGGCGAGGGGCATCCCTCCGCCGACGATCTTTCCCAGGCACGTCATGTCGGGCGTCACCCCCGCGCGCGCTTGCATACCCCCCGGTGCCACGCGGCACCCCGTCATCACCTCGTCGAAGACCGAGACGGCCCCCGACGCGGCGCATTCGCGGACGATGGCCTCGAGAAACCCGGGTACGGGAGGGACGACGCCCATGTTGCCGACGACGGGTTCGACGATCACCGCCGCGATCTCCTTGCCCCTCGAGGCGAATAGGGCCGCGAGAGCGACCGTGTCGTTGTAAGGCAGCGTGAGCGTGCTCGCGGCCGTCGCCGCCGGAACACCGGCGGAGTCGGGAACGCCGAGAGTGGCGGCGCCACTCCCCGCCTTGACGAGGAGATAGTCGGCGTGGCCGTGATAACAACCTTCGAACTTCACGACGACGTCGCGACCGGTATATCCGCGCGCCGCACGAAGGGCGCCCATCGTCGCCTCGGTGCCGCTCGAAACGGCGCGCACCATTTGCATGGACGGGTACAGCCCGCACAGCACCTCCGCGAAACGAACCTCGAGCTCCGTCGGCGCGCCGTAGCTCGTCCCGCGGGCGGCGGCGTCGCAGATGGCGGCGACGACGGCGGGATGGGCGTGCCCGAGAATCATCGGGCCCCACGAGCCCACGTAGTCGACGAAGCGCCGCCCGTCGGCTCCGTAGAGGAACGCGCCCTCCGCCCTGACGACGAAGATGGGCGTACCGCCGACGGCGCGGAACGCGCGCACGGGACTGTTCACGCCGCCGGGAATGACGCGGCACGCGCGGTCGAAGAGCGCGCGAGACGTTGAGTCGGACATGGCGATTTTCCGTCCCTACCCGTGGCGCATCCGCGAAATGGCCAGCCACGACGCCGCGACGAAGGCGATGGCAAAAACGACCGACAGGACGACGACGACCACGATGGGCGCGCGGGAGGCCGGAGGCGGCGCGGACGAGAGCACCGTGAGCGGTGGAGACACGAGCGCAAACCGGGGAGACGAAGTCTCCGTCGGGGGGGGCGTCGGCAGGGATGCAGGCGCCGGCTGGGGGGCAGGCGTCGCTTGCAAGGCCGCAGGGAGAGCCGCGTTCGAGGGGAAGGGCGTGGCGGCCAGGGCCTCCGTAGCGGAGCGCGCGCTACCTCCCTCCATACGAAGCGTGCCGCCGAGGACCCGGGGAACGGGCGCCGGAGCGCCCGACGATCGAGCGAGCTCGATGACGGGAGACACGCTTCCGCGAGGAGCCTGCTCTTCCATGCGCAAGGTGACCGGCGGTCGCGAGCTCTGACGCCGAGCCGAGTGAATCGCGTGACCGGACTGTCCGTCGACGCGCAAAGCGTGCTTGAGCATCCCCCAGAACTCCCCGGCATCCTGCGGCCGGTCGGCAGGGTTGAGCGCCGTGGCGCGCGTCAGAACGCTCTCCACCTCGTCACCTACGGCCACTCCGAGAGAGCGCGGCGTGGGGCGATTCTCCTTGTCGAGTGCCCTCATCGCGAACTCGCCGAGGTGCTCTCCCTCGACGACGCTCCGGTCCGTGAGCGCCTCGAGGACGACGAGCGAGAGCGCGTACACGTCCGTCCACGCGCCGACGACGCCTATTCGATCGTCGAACTGCTCGGGCGCACCGTAGGCGGGAGCGAACATCCTCACGTTGCCCAACGTCCGCGCGCTGGGGCCCATCGCGAGCGCGGAGTCCGATAGGATCTTGGCTACCCCGAAGTCGAGCACCTTGAGCTTGGTCCCTCCGGCTGTCCGCGCGAGAAACAGGTTGCCGGGGTTCAAGTCGCGATGGATGACGCCCTGCGCGTGCGCGTATGCCACGGCGTCGACTGCCGAGTCGAGAAGCTTGACGATCTCCGACAGCGGACGCCCGTTGAGACCGCGCGCTCGCCTTTCGGCGAAGTCTTCGGCGAGCGATTGCCCGTCGAGCCACTCGAGCACCGTATACGGCACGAGCGCGCTGGTCGCCGGAGCGAGGGTCGTCCCGCTCGCGATGCTCCTCACGATGTGCAGGTTGCCCTGGGACAACCTGTAGTGCAGACGGCTCTCGTCACGGAAACGCCTGACGAACGACTCGACCAGGGCCGAGCCCAGCGAGAACGGAAGCTTCAGGCATTTGACGGCGATGGGTTCGCTGAGGCCGATATGCGTGCCCTGATAGACGACGCTGAAGCCTCCCTCGCCGACCCAGCGATCGACGCGGAAGTGTCCGTCGAGAACCTGGCCGACGAGGCCGAAGGGATCCGCGGAAGGCGCCACGGACAAGACAATACCAGGGTCCGCGCAGCGTGCCCGGGCGCCCTACTAGGGGCCCCCGTAAAAGACGAGCCGAGCCGTCGCCAGGAGCCCGTGACGCTCGAACGGCTGCGACCAGATCCCGTCGTACTCGAGGCTGGGGCCGGCTCCGAAGTGACCGCCAAGGACCCGCCAGAAGGACCACTCGTAGAACGCCCCCGCCGCGGCAAACGACTGCGTCCCCGACGATCCGGGGCCTCCCGGAACATCGGAGGTGAGGTTCCCGCCGCCGATGCCGAACTGGCCGAACAAGCCCATGCCGTCGAGGCGCGGGTAGAGGCGGATGAAGGGGAAGACGTCGACGCGAAGACCCCCGGCGTTGCCGTCCGAGTGCCAGTCGTCGTTCCGGAAGACCGCATGGGCGAACCAGAACCCGAAGTTGAGGTAGTCCGACAGCGCGCCCATAAAGAGGATGGTCATGCTCGTCCCGAGCATCGTGCCGCTGGCCGAGTGGTACGCGGGGTCGCCAATCTCCGTCGCGTTGTTGGGGTAACCGCTCGCGGCGCCCACGCCGCCACCGAGCGAGACGCCGATGACGATGCCCGACCGGATCTTCGAAGGGACGTTGGAATCGTCCGGCTGCGCGGGGCCTCCGGTGGGAATGACGGCAGTACCGGCGGCGGCGGCAAGCACCAGCGGTAGCATCAGCCATGCTTCTCTAGCACGACGCGTCGCGCGGACGCATTCGCTCTGGTAAGAAGTCGCACATGGCCGTCCCGCCCGACCCCTCGCTCGCCGAGTCCGACCCCGAGGTCGCCGGTCTCATCGCCCAAGAGAACCTCCTCGAGCACGAAAAAATCCGTCTCATCGCCAGCGAGAACTACGCCTCACGCGCCGTGATGGAGGCGACCGGCTCGGTGCTGACGAACAAGTACTCCGAGGGATATCCGCACAAGCGCTACTACGAGGGGCAGCAGGCCATCGACCAGGTCGAGGAGCTCGCAGTCGCGCGCCTCAAGGCCATCTTCGGGGGCGACCACGTCAACGTGCAGCCGTACTCGGGAAGCCCCGCCAACCTGGCGGTGTACTTTGCGTTCTGCGCCCCGGGCGACACCGTCATGGGCCTCGCGCTCCCCGCGGGCGGCCACCTGACGCACGGGCACTCCGTGTCGATCACGGGCAAGTACTTCAAGACCGTGCAGTACGGCGTGCGAAAGGACGACCACCGCATCGACATCGACCAGGTCCGCGCCCTCGCGCGCGAGCACAGGCCGAAGCTCATCTGGTGCGGCACGACGGCCTACCCGCGCACGCTCGACTTCGCGTCCTTCCGGACCATCGCCGACGAGGTGAACGCGCTCCTGGTGGTTGACATGGCGCACATCGCCGGCCTCGTGTGCGGAGGGCAGCACCCTTCTCCGATCGGCATCGCGGACATCGTCACGTCGACGACGCACAAGACGTTCCGAGGGCCCCGCGGAGGGATGATCTTCTGCAAGAAGGAGCACGCCGCGGCGATCGACAAGGCCGTGTTTCCGGGGCTGCAAGGGGGCCCCCACAATCACGTGACAGCGGGCATAGCGGTCGCGGCGCGCGAAGCGGCACGGCCCGAGTTCAAGACGTACGCGCGCTCGGTCGTCGAGAACGCGCGGACGCTCGCGACCGGCCTGGCCGAGCGGGGCTTCGGAGTCATCACGGGCGGGACCGACAATCACCTCTTGCTCATCGACGTGACGAGCAAGGGCGTCACCGGCAAGCAGCTCGCCCAGGCGCTCGACCGCGCGGGCATCGTCCTCAACTACAACGCCGTCCCCTTCGACCCTCGAAAGCCGTTCGACCCGTCTGGTGTCCGCATCGGGACGCCGTCGGTCACCTCGCGAGGGATGGGCAAGGACGTGATGCTCAGGGTCGCCGAGTGGATCGATCGAGTCACGCAGAACCCGGGGGACGAGCCGGGTCTCGCGAAGATCGCCCAGGAAGTGAAGGCGCTCTGCGCCAAGTATCCGGCGCCCGGGATCCGGGTGGAGTGAAGCCCGGCGCGGCGAGGGCGTAGACTTCTCGCACGGCATGGCCGTAGATCCCTGAGACAGTGTCGCTGGAGCGGGTTCGCCTGCAACGCGGCATCCGCCTGCTCTCGGGCGCGACCCTGGCGTAGGGCGATGATGCTCGGAGTCGCGCCCATCCGCGGGAGGGGCGAGTCCTTCAGCGGGAGGGCCGCATCCTTGAGGCTCGGAGATGCCGTCATCTGCGGGATGGGGCGACCGTTGAGCTTGAAGGACCCATCCCTCAGCGAGACGAACGCACTTCTGAGCTTCAAGGATGCGTCCTTCGGCGCGACGACCCGGCGATTGATCTTCAGAGATGCGTCTCCCAGCGAGAAGGATGCCCGATTCAGCTTCGGAGATGCGCCTCCCAGATTGACGATTGAACGATTTGTCGGGGTCGGGGCGCGTTAGAACGTCGTCCCGACGTTGCCGAGCGAGATGCTCGGACCGAAGATCACCGCTCGTGTGCTGGCCGCCTCTGGACCGCTGCCGGTGATGCGCTGTTCGCCCCAGGCGTGCAGGTTGATGGACGCCTGCGTCGGCGAGCCCGCGCCCGCGATCGGGATCGCCAGCCCCACTCCGACGACAGCGCCCACTTGTGTCAGCGACTCCCCCGCGGTCGAGGTGTCGCCCGTCAGTCCGAAAGCCATGAGGCCGGCCTCGAGGCCGAGCAATCCCTCGTGCCCGTCGGTGTCGAGCCACGTGAGGCGCGTGATGACCCCGAGACTCAGCGTGAGCGCACCACTGGTGTCCGCCGTCCCGAATCGATAGAGCCCCGTCGGGATGGCCGTCGTCGCGTACAGGCGAACGCGGCCCGTTCCGAGCACGACGCTCCACTGCACCATCGGCGCGCCCGTCGGGATGTCGAGCGCGTTCAGATAGTGCGCCTCGTCGGCGACGTGCGACAGCCGCACGAGGACGCGGTCATAAGGCGCGACGACGCCCTTGATCCATGCGATGCGCGGCTCGCTCCCGGAGCGAAGGATCACCGTCTGGTTGATATGCCCCTCGGGGCGCGCGCTGCCGTCGAGCTTGTCGACCTCGATCTCGAGGTTCAGCTTCTGGGTGCCGTATTCGGGCGACAGGCGCTCGCGATGCAGGATGACCCGGCAGCCTTCGCGCACCACGAAGGGCAAGTGCACCGGCACGCCCGGAGCGATGCGCCTCACCTTGCCTTCGCCGTCGGTGCAGACGAGTTCGACGAGCGGATCCGCCGTGAGGGCCGACATCCCGAAAGGCGCCGGGATGTTCGCCTCCTTGACCGCCCTGTGAAGCGGATCGGTCAAGACGGCGAGGTTGACCTTGTCGAGCGGGGCCGGCAACGTCGGCACGCGATAGCCAAACTGCAGCGAGACGGAGCCGACCGCGTTCACGTCGCCCTTCACCGTCGACACCTCCGCTCCGTCGTGCAACTCGGTCTGCGCGTCGTAGACGTCCTCGATCGGCAAGAGGGCGAGCTGGCCCCCGGCGGCGTGGGGGTAGTGCACGACGGCAGAGCGATTGTTCGGGATGAAGTCGACCGGGGGGAAGCCGGGGATGGATAGAACCGTGCGCACGACGGGGACCGACCGCGTTTCGATCCGCGCCACGGCGACCACGGTGTCGCCCTCGCCCCGGACGGCCGTGATCGAGATGCTCGGAGCGTCGACACTCCCCAGGTTGAGGACGGCGAACGCCGCGTCCTTCGTGTTCACGATCTGCGTTACGTCGGCCTGCCGGCCCCCGACGAGGAAGCGGAGCGACCCGGCGTCGCCCGCGCACGCCCCCTCGACCCGCACGATGGCGCGCGCCGTATCGACACCGCGCAATGCCGCGCCCGAGACGACGTTCATCGGGCACCTGAGGACCGACACGTGAAACGTGGGAGTGGGATCGGGGGGCTTCTTCCTCGAATAGACGACGCGCGGCAGAAGGCGGACCTTCACGTCGACGGCGGTCACCGAGGCCGGCGGCGCAGCAACGACGAGCGAGCCGGAGTCGACGCGGCAGATCGCCGTGCCGCAGTCGACACCCGCGACGACCTCGGGATGGGACAACGGTGCGCGTCCCGCCCCCGAAGACACGTCCACCGACGCATCCGGCGGCAGGAGATCCGTCAGCTCGACGCGATTCGGCGTAATGCGGAAGCTCTCGACGGCGGTCGGGCGGCCGTCGGCGTCGAAAACGACCGCGTCCGACGCGACCTGCGCTCCCGCCGGCAGCCACCGCAGCTGGCTCGCACTCGGATCGGCGGAGAGCTTCTTCGAGACACCCCACGTACAGGCCTCGACGCCGGCGGCCGCGCCGAGATCACCGCGGCAGCTGTCGGACGCCCTGCCGCCCTCGATCGGCCACGTGACGAGGACGCCGCGGAGTCCGCGACCACGGGCCTCGAGCCGTCCCTCGTCGAGATAGAGAACGAACGACGACGGATCGAGCGTCGGCCACGCCCCCGTCGCGACGAGCCTCGCGGTGAGCGTCGTGTGCGGGCAGTCTGCGATCGCCGGGGCGACGGGGAGGTCGACGGCCGTCCCAATCGCCGCATCGACCGATGGCGGCCGTACCGAGTGCGCGCCGGGTTCCGTCTTCCACCCGCCCGCGCCCGCCGAGCACGCGACGAGCGACGTACCGAGCGCAATGGGCTTGCCCCCGACGGGCGCTTCCAGGGTGTCGGCCCGCGCTGCCCGGGTCACAAGAACGAGCGTCGCCGCGAAAGCGAGGAAGAAGACTCTGTGGCGCATCGGACAGGGCGGATGCTAGGGCTTTCTACGCCGCAAGAGGTGTCAGCGCTTCGTATATTTTCCGCGTTCCGCAGGGTGCTCGTTCTCGTAGGCCACGAGGCTCTCCCGGGTGATCTCCACCTCGATCTCGCCGCCCCGCGCGACCTTCGATTGACAGCCGAGCCGCGAGGTGGCGCGAACGTCGAAGGCTTTGTCGAGAATGTCGGCCTCGTCGTCCTCCTGTTCGCCGAGCAGATCCAGCCCTCGCGTCACGTAGACGTGGCAGGTGGAGCAAGCGCACACGCCGCCGCACGCGCTTCCCACGGGGTAGTGCGCCTTCGCCGCGGCCTCGAGGAGCGACGTGCCGACCGGCACCTCGACGTCGCCGAATCCCTTGAACCGAATCAGCGTCATCAGCGTGCGTGAGCCTCCTCGACGCCCTTCGCATGCTCGACGCTCTTCTCGACCGCGCGGAGGTCTTTCCCTTCGATCGCGCGCGCGATCGCGCGGTTCATCCTTCGTCCCGCGAATGCCTTGGTCGCGTCGTCGAGCGCCGAGATGAGCGCGTGGATGCGTGACGGATCGTCGCCTCGTGCGGCTTCGTCGAGCTTCGCGCACGCGTCCTCGATGCGAACGCGCTCACCGGGCTCGAGCAAGTCCGCGTCGGCGACGAACCCCTTCGTCGTGGCTGCGAGGATGCGTCCTGCCTCGACGCGGTTCTCTGCGAGGCGGCGGCGTGTGAGGTCCTCCTCGCCGTGGTCGAGTGCGTCGAGGAGCATCCGCTCGACCGTCGAGTCGTCCAGGCCGTAGCTGGGCTTGACGCTCACCGCCTGCTCGATGCCGGTCGTCAGCTCTTTCGCGCGCACGGACAAGAGGCCGTCCGCGTCGACCTGGAACGTCACCTCGAGCCGCGCCATCCCGGCGGGCATCGGCGGGATTCCCTTGAGCGTGAAATGCGCGAGGCTCCGGTTGTCCGCCACCATCTCACGCTCGCCCTGCGCCACGTGAATCTCGAAACCCGTCTGGTTGTCCTGCTGGGTCGTGTAGGTCGACCGGGCGGCACATGGAATCGTGGAGTTTCGCGGAAGGATCTTGTCGACCACCCCGCCTCCGACCTCGATCCCGAGGGACAGCGCAATGACGTCGAGAAGGAGCACCTCCTCGCTCCGCCCTTGCCCCGCCAGGAGGTCCGCTTGGACGGCAGCCCCGAGCGCCACGACCTGGTCCGGGTCGATGTCGGCGAGCGGCTCCTTCTCGAAGAGGCGCGCGACATACTTGCGTACAGCCGGCACGCGCGTCGCTCCTCCGACGAGGATGACGCCGTCGATGTCTCCGGCCACGAGACCGGCATCCTTGAGAGCTCGCCGGCACGCCGTGCCCGTGCGCTCGAGGAGCGGGGCGACGAGATCTTCGAAGCGACTCCGCGCGATCCGGACCTGCTTTTGACCCGGGACCTCGGCAAGGACGACCTCGAGCGTCGTCAGCGCGTGCTTCGCCTTGCGCGCTTCGTCGAGCACGAGGCGGACCAGCTGCGGCGTCTGGCGGGCCTCGTCGAAACCAAGCTCGGCGAGGAGCGCGTGAGCGATGGCGCGGTCCATGTCGTCGCCCCCGAGCTGGCTGTCGCCGCCGGTCGATCGCACCTGGAAGACGCCGTCGTCGAGCACCAGTATCGTGACGTCGAACGTCCCCCCTCCGAGGTCGTAGACGACGAACGTGCCGTTTTTCTTCTTCTCGAGGCCGTACGCGAGTGCCGCCGCCGTAGGCTCGTTGATGAGCCGAAGGACCTCGAGGCCCGCGAGACGCGCCGCATCCTTGGTGGCCTGGCGCTGCGCGTCGTCGAAGTAGGCGGGGACGGTGATGACCGCGCCCCCTACGTTCCGAAGCTCGTCTTCGGCCTGAGCCTTGAGGGCCCGAAGGATCTCGGCGCTCACCTCGACGGGCGTGACCGCCCCCCTGCCCTCCACCTTGAAGCGCACCGTGTTCGCCTCGCCAGCCGTAGGAGCGACGAATTCGTAGGGGCCGAGCCGCCGGGTTTCGGGGTCGTCTGCGCCCCGTCCCATGAAGCGCTTGACGCTCACGATGGTGTCGCGAGGATACGAGGCGGCGAGCTGCGCCGCGCGCCGGCCGACGACGACCTCGCCACTCGGCAAGTACGAGACGACGCTCGGAACGAGCACCTCGAGGTCACAGTCCGAGATGGCAATCGGGCGCTCGTCGCTGACGTAGGCCACCAGGGAGTTGGTGGTGCCGAGGTCGATGCCGATAGGCCGAGGCGGCGCCTTGGGGTCGAAAATTTCGAGCAGATTCATCTTCTATGCCAGAAGGTCGTCTTCGATGGCGCTCACCTCGTCGAGGAAGCGCCGATAGAACCTCAGCTCGGCGAGCTTACCGAGCAGCGAAGCGGTCTCTCGTCCCGCAAACTCGGCGGTGAGCTCTTGCTCGACGCCGCGCGAACGCGCTTCGACGCCCGCGGCCATTCTCCGGACGCCCGGCAGGTCCCGCGCTTGCCTCGCCTCGGCGAGGGCCTCACGCTGCTCGAGCATCTCCATGAGAAACTCTGGATCGGCCTTTGGCTCCGCCGTCTCGCCGACCTCCACGCCGCGAAGCCCGAGCAGCGCTTCGGCGCGCCGGATCGGATCGCGCACCACCCGCCATGCTTCGTTCACCTCGACCGCCTTCGCCAGCGCCGCCCGCCGCTCGCTCGCGCCGGCGCCCACGTACCTGTCGGGATGAAGCGTCCGCGACAACTCGCGATGCGTTTTTTCGACAACGGAGAGATCGACGTCAAACGTGCGGGGAATGCCCAGAATCGAGAACGGATCCATCACACATCGCTCTCACACACTGAACGAGGTTCCACAGCCACAGCCGGTCTGCTCGTTCGGGTTCACGAACTTGAAACCCTGCCGCATCAGCGTCTGCTCCCAGTCGAGCACCGCGCCATTCAGGTAGAGCAGGCTCTTCGGGTCCACCACCGCCCGCACGCTCGTCCCGTCGCTCGCGACGAGATCGAAGACGCGGTCGCGCGCGTGCGGCGGCCCGTCGTGAAACTCGATGACGTAGCTGAACCCCGAGCATCCGCCGCCGCGGATGCCGACGCGCAAGCTTGCGCCGGGCGTCCCGCGCTTGCCCATCTGGCGGGCGATGGCGTCCACCGCCTTGGGCGAGATCGTGATGCTCGGCGTGCCGGCCGTCTTGGCCTTGTCGGGTTGTGCTGTCGTCGCTTCCATGTGGCTACTTCTTGCTGTCGCCGGATGCCGCGCGGCGCTCGACCTGCTTCTTTCGGTAGTCGGAGATGGCGCTCTTGATCGCGTCCTCCGCGAGCACCGAGCAGTGAATCTTCACGGGGGGGAGGCTCAGTTCCTCGACGATCTGAGAGTTCTTGATCGTCTCGGCCTCCTCGACCGTCTTGCCCTTGATCCATTCGGTCGCCAGCGACGAGCTCGCGATGGCGGAGCCGCAGCCGAACGTCTTGAACCTGGCGTCTTCGATGACGCCCTGGTCGTTGACCCTGATCTGCAGCCGCATCACGTCGCCGCACGCGGGTGCTCCGACGAGGCCCGTCCCCACGTTCGGGTCGCTCTTGTCGAGCGTGCCGACGTTTCGCGGATTCTCGTAGTGCTCGATGACCTTCGCGCTGTATGCCATGGCTTTTCTGGTTCCTCGGTAGCAATTGAATCGAAACTCGAAGGCAGACTAGTGAGCTGCCCACTGGATGCTCTTCAGATCGATGCCTTCCTTGTGCATCTCCCATAGAGGCGACACGTCGCGGAGGCGCGTCACCTTCTCGACCATGAGGTCGGCCACGTAGTCGACCTCTTCCTCGGTATTGAACCGGCCGAGGCCGAATCGGATGCTCGAATGGGCGAGCTCGTCGCCCACACCCAGTGCGCGGAGCACGTAGCTGGGCTCGAGGCTCGCCGACGTGCAGGCCGAGCCGGAGCTCACCGCCACGTCCTTGATCGCCATCATCAAGCCTTCGCCTTCGACGAAGTTGAAGCTGATGTTGAGGTTGCCCGGCAGACGATGCTCGACCGAGCCATTGACGTAGACCTCGTCGAGGCGAGCCATGATGCGGCTGCGGAGACGCTCGCGCAGGCCGAGGATGCGGACGTTCTCCGCCTTTCCTTCCTTCGCCAGGATGTCGCACGCCTTGCCGAAGCCAACGATGAGGGGCACGGGGAGTGTCCCCGAGCGCATCCCGCGCTCGTGCCCCCCGCCGTCCATCTGCGCGACGATACGAACGCGCGGCTTGCTCCGCCGGACGTACAGGGCGCCGATGCCCTTCGGCCCGTAGATCTTGTGCGCCGTGAGGGACGCGAGGTCGACGTTCATCTTCTGCACGTCGAAGTCGACCTTGCCGATGCCCTGGACCGCGTCGGTGTGCAGCAGTACGCCCTTGGCGCGGGTGATCTTTCCGATCTCCTCGAGCGGCTGGACGGTGCCGATTTCGTTGTTGGCGAGCATCACGCTGACGAGAATCGTCTTGTCGGTGATGGCTTTCTCGACGTCGTCGGGGTCGACGCGACCGTCCGTGCCCACGGGCAGGTACGTCACCTCGAACCCCTCCTTCTCGAGGCGCTTGCCGGTGTCGAGCACGGCCTTGTGCTCGGTCACGGTCGTGATGATGTGATTGCCCTTGTCCTTGTAGAACTCGGCGACGCCCTTGAGCGCGAGGTTGTCGCTCTCGGTCGCGCCGCTCGTGAAGACGATTTCCTTGCTGTCCTTGGCCCCGATGAGCTTCGCGATTCTCTCTCGCGCGTAGTCGACGGCCTCTTCCGCCTCCCAGCCGAAGCTGTGGCTGCGGCTCGCCGCGTTGCCGAACTTTTGCGTGAAATACGGGATCATCTCGCTCACGACGCGCGGATCGGCCGGCGTCGTCGCGTGGTTATCCATGAAAATGGGGAGGGCTAGGGCCATCGGTCAGTCGCTTCTGTCGGGTGGGTCTAGTGGGCACGAAAGCCGAGAACGAGCTCGGGTACGTGGACTTCCTTGTCGTGAAGATCACAGCGTTCGCACGCGCTGAGTAGCCGCGCCGGATCGCAGACGTCGCACGTATCGAGGTACTCGAGGCTGGCGCTCAGCTCGTTCTCCAGCGCCTCGAGGCGCCGCTTCTGGTCGCGCGTTTCCTCGAGCTTGCGCGCGTAGACCTCGCGCATGCGCTTCATTGCGCCCGGGGCACTCTCGACGCGCTCCCACTCGCGGACGACCGTCTGGATGTCGGTGAGACTGAAGCCCATGTCCTGCAGCCTTGCGATCCAGCGAATGCGGACGAGAGACTCCCGCCCGTACAAACGAAAGCGGCCCTTCGACCGCCCGGCCGGCGTGAGTAGCCCAAGCTCCTCGTAGAGGTGGATGGCGCGGACCGTCTTGCCTGCTTCCTTCGCCAAGTCCCCGATTTGCCTGAGGTCGCGACGCTCGCGGGCGTCGTCGAGGGACTCGACGCGGGCTCCGCCGGGAGAGGCGCCGCCCCTGATGTGGCTCGGGCCGAGCAGTGGAAGGCGATGGGTGGCCATTGGGATTACTCGTACATGTGAGTCTTACGTTAGGGTACGAGTCTCTGCAAGCGTCAATGTAGGACCCCGCGGGGTTGCTCGCCACCCCTTGAGCCCCCCCGCTCTCCAACCCCGGGGGCAGCTCTGCCACTATGATGCCCGCATGGCCGCGACGCCGAGGGACGATCTCGAAGGACAACTCACTGCGCTCACCCGCGAGTTCGTCGGGAAGCTCGTACAGGCGATCCGAAACGCCTCGTTCGCCGAGGTAGCGGCGCTCCCGGGCCCCCTAGCCGCCGCGAGCGCGCCACGTGTCGCGAGCGCTGCACCAACGCGAACCTCCGCGAGCCACGCTGGTCGCGCCGGCGCGCCGGGGCGCCAGACGGCGGCTCGCCGGGCGGAGCTTGGAGAGCGCGTCGTGCGGGCGCTCCGAAGCGCAGGTCAACCAATCGGGGTGCGCGCGCTATCGAGCGATCTCGGCGTGGCGCCGGACCTCCTGGCTACGCCGCTCCGCGAGCTCCGCTCCGCGGGCCGGATAAAGAAGCACGGCGAGAAGCGCGCGACGACCTATTCGCTGGAGTAGCGAGCTCACGTACGAGACGAGTGCGTCAAGATTCGCTCGCCCATCCTCAAGAGCGAATGGGAGAGGGCGAGGATCCCCAGGGCCACGACCGCGCGAGCGATGACGATCGCGAAGGACAGCATGGGGGACGACGCCGAGGGGTCGCCGCGCAGACCGATCGCGAGTGATACGACGATGAGGACGACAGCGACCGCGACGCATGTCACCCCGACACGCCTGGTGAGCGTCCGGTCGTCGAGAGGCAGGGGGGGAGCGAGGGTTGACGAGATGAGCGCACGCCACCAGCTCGTCCGCGGCAACGCGGGGGGCGGCGCGGTGTTGCGTAGGGTCGTCAGTCGGTCCACGTCGACGGGGGCAGACCTTCGGGCGGCGGCTTCGAGGTCGCTGGCGGAGTCTTCGTCGGCGAGATGTATGGTCCCCTCGTTCATGGGATGCCACTAGTCCACGAAGCGCAAGAGGCCAGAAGATTCGCTGGCGCCGGAACTTTTCATTTAATGCGACCGCCACTCACTCGGGATCGCGCGTCTTCTCCCTGGCGGCCTCGCCGGCGACGAGGACGCTCGGTCTGAGCCCCGCGTCGATCTTCAGCCACGCCGTGCGGGGCTCGTCAGGCACTCCGCGCTCCTCGAGAATCTGCCGAAGCAACCAGTGGCGGCGATCGAAGTGACCCGCGAGAAGTGGCAGCTTCGCGTGCGCCTCGGGAAGTGGCTTGCCGGCATAACGCTGCGGACCCCCGAGAAACCCGCAGGTGAACGCCACCTGCTGCTCGACGATGTGGGCCTTGTCCTTGCCTTCGAAGAGGAAGCCGACGATGGGGTCATCGAACAGCCGGTCATACAGGGCCTGAAGGACCGCACGGACCGGCGCCTCGCCCCCGATCGCGTCGTACGCCGTCATCCGAATGTGACGTCGATGCCCGCGCCTTCTTTGACGACCCGAGCGATCGTCGCGAAGAGCTCGTCTCCCCGCCCCTTGTCATCGACCCACTGCTTCGCCGCGCCGTCCCACGAAAAGTGCCAGGCATTGGCCGCCGCGGCCAACCAGATCTGCCGCGTCGGTCGCTGCGTATTGACGACGAACTTCTTGCCGCCCGAAAGCGTGAGCGTCACCACATCCCCGGCGACCTCGCAGTCCACGACCTCGGCATCCACATCCTCGAACGCATCCCCGATGATGCGAAACGCCTCGTCTGCCAACCGCAAGAAGGTCTTCTCGTCCATGCTCGCCATCGAGGCATAGCCTGTTTCCCGGCCGGGGGAAGAGCGGAGCGGCCGCCGCTCCCCAGACCCACCCCGACCTAGTTGAGCGAATGCGGCAAGGCCAGCAAGAACGGGGCAATCACGGCGTCGAAGACGCGGCCGTCGGAGCGGTGCATCTGATACGTGCCGCGCATCTCGCCGCGGGCTGTCTCGAGCACGCAGCCGCTCGTGTAATCGAAGTGCTCGCCGGGGCGAAGGAAGGGCTGATGCCCGACCACTCCCGGCCCGCGCACTTCCTCAACCTTGCCTCCGCCGTCGGTGATGATCCAATGGCGCGTCCGAAGCTGAGCGGGCTCGGCGCCCTCGTTCGAGATGCGGACCGTGTACGAGAAGACGTAGCGGCGCGCGAGCGGCGCCGACTGATCGACGACGTACGCGCTCCGCACGCTGACGCGGATGCCCTCGGTGACGGCGGACGAGTTCTGAGTCGTGGTCATGGCCGGGCTTCGATCGATGTCTTCGTATCTAGCAAAAGTGACGGCGACGCGTCCTCAGGGGCGCGCGGGTGGGTTCGTGTCGCCTCGCCGCACGCGGCATCGACCCACCATGGGCATGTGATCCGACAGGCCGTGAAACCGGGCCGTGCGATCGCCGAACACGCACGTATCGTCGAAGTCGAGCCACTTCAGCCCGCCCCCGCAAAACACGTGGTCCAGGTGCATGCGCATTTGCATGAAGCCCGCCGTCGGCCAGCCTTCGAGCTCCTTCTGGGAGAGCCTGTATCGCTGAGCGAACGCATCGATCCACCCGTGCTCCTCGACCAAGTACTTGTACACGGGCGACCCCGGCAGGGCGTTGAAGTCACCCACGACCACGAACCGGTCGCTCGTCCGCTGGCGGTCGACGAAGCGCACGAGGTTCTTCGCCTCCTCGATCTGATTTGGCCCCCATCCGAGTCTGCGTGGCTCCGTCCAGAAGGCACGCGACATCGCGCTTGGGAGGCTGAGATGGGTATTGAAGACGTCGACCGGCCCCCACGAGCGCTCGGTCCGGTGGCGGAAGCGGACATGCGCGCAGATGCGCGTCTGCTTGAATCGACGGATCGCGTGCATGCGCCGGTGCGTGATGTCGTGCGGCGTTCCCGCGTTGTGCTGATCTACCGCGTAGTCGGCATGGGCGAGGACGGCGAGCCCCGTCGTATAGACGTGAGTGCCCGAGGACAGCCGATATGCGTGGGCGGGGAAATAGTAAGCCTTGTAGGCATCGGCCTTGCTCTCGTCCGCGAGTGCGGCCGACAGCATCTGCATGAACCGCTCGAGCTGCGTCTCCTCTCCCCGGTGCGCGACCGTCGAGCGAAGCGAACGAGTCTCGACCTCCTGCAGGCATACGATCGCCGGCACCGGCTCCAACCCGGAGAGAGCCCGGGCGATGCGATTCATGGCTGCCTTCGTGCTCGCGAGGCCGCGCGTCGCATGGCCGAAGTAGCGCACGTTGTAACTGAGGATGCGGAGGGGGCCCAACGGAGAGCGGGGCAGTCTAGCCGACCCCCTAAAAGGCGTATCGCCAAGCGAGGGAGAGAGCTATTGCTCGGCGAAGAGTTGCCGTATCTTCGAGGTTGGCCGTCGCATGTCAGTCAAGCCTCGCCGAATCCTGGTCGTGGATGACAGCACGGTGACGCTCGCCCGCGTCAGTCGCGCACTCACCGAGGCGGGATACGAAGTGGTCGCAACCGACCGCGTGGTCGGCAACGGCCGCCATCTATCGTCGTGCGATCTCGCCATCATCGACTTTCACATGTCCGGGTTCACGGGCGACGAGGTGGTGAGCTCGCTTCGCGGAGCAAAGTCGACGCGCGAGGTTCCCTGCTTATTTTACCTCTACACGACGGACGCGAACGCGACGAAATCGTTTGCGCAGCTCGGCTTCGACGGATGCTTCAGCGAAAAGGGCGACGAAGCCGCGCTGGTCCGACAGGTTCAAGCCGCCTTTCGCCTCATTCGCCTCCGAGAGCTCGGCAACAAGATCAAGTCCGGCGCCGGCGTCGACCCCGCAGCAACAGCAGCCGCGCGCGGACGAAACCGACCCTGACTCGCACCCGACAACGGTACGTTTCGCGTCATGTCGGGACTACAGTGCGATTTTCGGCCGATGAAGCGTCGCATCGCCGGTTCGGGCATCGCCGCGCTCGCCGCACTGGCGTTGGGCCAGCCCACCTGCCTCCCCTTCGGCAATCATACGGAGGCCGCGAGGCCCGCTGCGTCGACGACTCTGGCCCCCGCTCCGGATCCGTTCGCCACCTTCGAGGCCAACGCCAGTGCGTCCGTGGACCCGGCCCCGGCAGGGCATGGCGCACCGGTCGTCATCCAGCACGCGACGGTGATGACTGCCACGGGGCGAAAGTTCGCCAGCGGGTTCGTGGCCATGGAGGACGGACTCATCACCTCCATAGGAGAGGGCGACGGGCCCCCGCCGAAGCCGGGCAGCACCGTCGTCGTCGACGGCCGCGGCAAGTTCGTCACGCCCGGCATCATCGACCCGCATTCGCACATAGGCGTCTATCCAGTCCCGGACACGGCGGCGCACGACGACGGCAACGAGATGACCGATCCCGTCACGGCAGGTGTCCGCGCGGAGCACTCGTTCTGGCCGCAAGACCCCGCGATAGAGCGCGCAGTCGCCGGCGGCGTCACCACCATCGCCGTGCTCCCCGGCAGCGGAAACCTGATAGGCGGCCGAGGCATCGTGATGCACCTGACCCCGCAGCGCGGTGCGCGAGCCATGCGCTTCCCCGGAGCGCCCGAGCTCCTCAAGATGGCGTGCGGCGAGAACCCGAAGCGGGTTTACAAGGAGCAGAAGCGCTCGCCCACGACGCGGATGGGAAGCCTTCGCACGCTGCGCGAGGCCTTCCTCAGGGCGCAGAAGTATGCGCGAGACCTGGCCGAATGGACCAGGAAGTCGCAGGAGGCCGCGTCAGCCCCCCCCAAGAAACAGGACGACAAGTCCGGAAATGACCCCCCGAAGCCGCCGGACCGCGACCTCTCTCTCGAGACGCTCGCTCTCGTCATGCGTGGGGACATCCTCGTCCAGTGGCACTGCTATCAGGCCGACGACATGCTCGCCGCACTCCAGGTGGCCGACGAGTTCGGCTTCAAGGTGCGAGCGTTTCACCACGCGCTCGAGGCCTACAAGATCCGCGACGTCCTCTCGCGAAAGCGGGTGGCGATCGCGACATGGGACGACTGGTGGGGGTTCAAGATGGAGGCGTACGACGGGATTCCCGAGAACCTGGCCCTCCTGACGGAAGCGGGCGTTCGGGCATCCCTGCACTCGGACTCTCCGATCGCCATTCAGTTCTTGAACCAGGCCGCGGGCAAGGCGCTCGCGGCGGGGCGCGCAGCGGGCGTCGAACTCGACGAGGAGGACGCCCTTCGCTGGTTGACCGCGAACCCCGCATGGCTGCTCGGCATCGACGAACAGGTCGGCACACTCGAAGTCGGCAAGCGCGCGGACGTCGTTGTCTGGAGCGACAATCCGCTCAGCACGTACGCGCGCGCGGAGATGGTCTACGTGGACGGGCAGCTCGTCTTCGATCGAGCGCACGTCGGCGCCCCCTGGAGCGACTTCGAGCTCGGGGTCCGGGCAATGCCGCCCAAGGGGAAGACGAAATGAAGAGCTTGAGCCTGGCGATCGTCGCCCTCGGCCTTGCCGGGACCGAAGTTGCGCTCGCGGACGACCTTCCCACGGTCGCCATCGTGCACGGGCGTGTTTACGTGCCGGGTGACCACCCTCCCCTCGCGGACGCCACTGTGGTGCTCGCGAACGGCAAGGTGCAAGCCGTCGGCCCGGACATCCCGGTGCCCGCCGGCGCGCGCGTCGTCGATGCCCGAGGAAAGACCGTTACCCCGGGCTTCATCGACGCGGACACCGACGTCGGCGCCATCGATGTCGAGATGGAGTCCCCCACGAACGACACGAACGTGCGCGGGCTGATGAACCCCGCGCTCCGGATGATCGACGGATACAATCCGCGATCGGCGCTGATTCCGATCGCTCGTGCGGGCGGTGTGACGTCGGTCGTCGTGGCTCCGCGCTCCGGAGTGCTGGCAGGACAGGCGGCGTTCGTGGATCTCGCGGGCGAGACGGTCGCGGCGGCGCTCGTACGCCCGGCGCTCGCGCAGTATGCCCACCTCGACGAGGAGACGGCGGAGGCGAGCGCCGGTACGCGCAGCGGCCTGTGGCTGCTGGTGAGGGAGGCGCTCGAAGACGCGCGCTTCTACGCCACGCACAAAGCGCAGTACGACGCGAACGGGACCCGGCCCCTGAGCCTCCGTCGCGCCGGCCTTGAGGCGCTGCTCCCGGTCCTGCGGGGCGAGCAGCCGTTCGTCGTCACCGCACACAGGGCGAGCGACATCGAGAGCGCTCTCCGCCTGGCCGACGAACTCAAGCTGAAGCTCGTGCTCGAAGGGGCGAGCGAGGCATGGATGGTGGCGGACGATCTCGCGCGCCGCAAGGTACCGGTCGTGATCGATCCCTTGGAGGATCTGCCGGAGCATTTCGATCGCCTTCACGCGAGATCGGACAACGCGGCGCTGCTCGAGCGCGCCGGAGTCATCGTCATCATCGCCACCTTCTCGGCTCATCAGTGCCGCCTGCTGTGGCAGCATGCGGGCAACGCCGTGCGCCTCGGGATGGATCACGACGCCGCCATCCGTGCCGTCACAGAGGCACCCGCCGCGGCGTTCGGCCTCAAGGGGTACGGCGTCCTCGAGCCCGGGGCGGTCGCAAATGTGGTCGTGTGGACGGGCGACCCCTTGCAAACGAGCACGCACGCGGAGCACGTCTTCGTGCGCGGCCGCGAGCAGTCCCTGGAGACGCGGCAAACGCTTCTTCTCGAGCGCTATCGCACGCTCCCTGTCTCGCGCGACGGTTCGCGCTGACTTGACGTCCGCTTCTCAGGACATAGTATCCGCCGGACGGGAAGCACCCCAGAGGAGAGATGCCATGGCCATTCAGCTCGGCGATATCGCGCCCGACTTCACGCAAGAATCCACCCAGGGGCCCATCCACTTCCACGAGTGGCTCGGTAAGTCGTGGGGCATCCTGTTCTCGCACCCCAAGGACTTCACCCCCGTTTGCACGACGGAGCTCGGCGTGGTGTCCAAGCTTGGCCCCGAGTTCGCGAAGCGAAACGTGAAGGTCATCGCCGTCAGCGTCGACGATGTCACGTCGCACCAGAAGTGGACGGGCGACATCGAGGAAACGCAGTCTACGAAGCTCACCTACCCGATCCTCGCCGATCCGGACCGGAAGGTGGCGGGCCTCTACGGCATGATCCACCCCAACGCGAACGACACGCTCACGGTGCGCTCCGTCTTCGTGATCGACCCGAACAAGAAGGTTCGTCTGACGCTCACGTATCCCGCGAGCACCGGCCGGAACTTCGATGAGATCTTGCGTGTCGTGGATTCGCTGCAGCTCACCGACTCACACTCGGTGGCGACGCCCGCGAACTGGAAGGACGGGGACGACGTCATCATCGTCCCGTCGCTCCAGGATCCCGAGGTCATCAAGCAGAAGTTCCCGAAGGGCTACAAGGCGGTGAAGCCGTATCTGCGGGTGACGCCTCAGCCGAACAAGTAGAAGGCGCTAGCACTTACGATGCGGGAGCAGCCTCGTCGAGGCTCGCCCACCGTCACCCGCCGGCGCCGGCATCGAGGACGACGGACACCGACGTCTGCTCGATCTTCACGTCCAGCCGGCACGGTTTTGTGAGCGGGACGTTGTGCAGGAGCGAGTGCTTCAGTATGCAGATCGGCACGACGTCCGGCTCGCCGGCCACGCCGCTGATCTGGATGCGTCCGCCCGGCTGCAAGGTCGCCTCGAACTGCGCCTTGCCCCCTGGCACCGTCGAGCAACCCTCGATGAGCTGGTCCATCGCGCGCTCAGCGAGGCGAGCGGCGGAGGCACCGAGATCGCGGCAACCGTTGGTCAGAATGGTGGCGTTGACGATCTGAGCGGCACGCCCGGAGGGCGCGGCTTCAGGCGCTGACGGAGCCGCCGGGGGTTCCTTGGGGCCGCACGCGATAGCGGCGGCGGCGACAACCAAGGCGAAGCGACCGACCATATGACCGCTCAGCGTACAGCGCTTGCGGACGGACTAGCGGTGGGGGTCGGGGTCGTGGTTGGGGTCGCGGTCGGGGTCGCGGTCGCTGCCGCGCGAACCTCGCCCATGTGCGTATCGCGCTCCGAGTTGCTCGCGTTTTCGTCCTGCGTGCACCCGCCCAGCGCGACCGTGGAAACGACGACGACGAAGAAAGCTCGCATACCCCAGCCTTTTACAGCCCCGCCGCTCCAGAAGCGAGTGCCACGGCAAGACGCGGCCAAGAGCAGGTAGACTCCTTCACACGTTGCCAGATCCCCCCTGGGCCACCCTGCGCGACGAAGAGCTTCTGCGCCTTCGCATCCGTGACCTCGGCGTTCGCATCGAGGGCAGCGAGCTCGAAGCGCGCGTCGCCAGGCTCTACGGCGAGCTCGAAGCGCGCGGGCTGCTCCTGCGGCCCACCTGTTACCTGGGCGACGAGTGGTTCAGCCCGGATGGTGTCCCGGCCGTCGCCATCCCCTTCTATCTCGCGCATCCCCGCCTGAAGCAGCTCGAGCTGCACCAGATGATGGAGGTCGAGGGCGGCACGCCGGAGTGGTGCGCGAAGCTCCTGCGACACGAGTGCGGGCACGCCTTCGACCACGCCTATCGGTTCTCGTCGCGCCGAAAGTGGCGCGCCGTGTTCGGTAACCCGGACGCCGAGTACGAGCCGGAGACCTACAGCCCGAGGCCTTACAGCCGCAGCTTCGTGCAACACCTGCCCAACTGGTACGCCCAGGCGCACCCCGACGAGGACTTCGCCGAGACGTTCGCCGTGTGGCTCGCGTCCCCGCCCGAGGAATGGCGGGCACGTTACGGCGGCTGGAAGGCCATCGACAAGCTCGAGTACGTCGACTCTCTCATGCGCGAGGCGAGCAGCAAGCCCCCCGCCGTTTCGACCGGACGGCAGCGGTCCAACGCATTCCGACTGCGCTCGACGCTCGAGCGCTACTACGCCGCCCGGCGGAAGCTCTGGGCGCAAGACTACCCCGACTTCTACGACGCCGACCTCAAGCGCATCTTCGCGGAGGTGCCGGCCGGGCACGGGACGGCGGCGTCGTTCATGCGACGGCGGCGCAAGGCCATCGTCGCGGGCGTCGTGCGCTGGACGGGCCAGCGGAAGTACGTCGTCGACACCTTGTCGAGCCGCCTCATCGAGCGCTGCGCGAGCCTGGGGCTCCACGCGCCCAGCGACGAGACGGCGCTCGCGCTCGACGTCGGGGCGTTCGTCGGGTCGCTCGTGACCAACCACCTTCACACGGGGCGCTTCAAGCGGTCGGTCTAAGGGGCGATCACCCCGCAAAGCCGTCTATAACCGGTCTGCCGATGCGCATCCTCGTCCTCTTCGACGTGCATCGCCCCATTGGCCCGGACGAGACCTTCAGCGAGCGGACGTTGCGCGGCCCGGAGGAGAAGCCGACCGAGGCCGACGTCCTCGCCTGCCTGGGCAAGCTCGGGCACGAGGTCGAAACCCTCGCGGTGTACGACGCCGTGAAGGCGGTCCTCGACAAGATCGAGACGTTCAAGCCCGACGTCGTCTTCAACCTGTGCGAGACGTTCTTCTCCGACCGGGCGAACGAGCCGAACATCCCGGCATTGCTCGAGCTGATGAAGGTGCCTTACACGGGCGCCGGCCCCGACGCGCTGATGCTCTGCAAGGACAAGGCGCTCGCGAAGAAGCTTCTCTCATTTCACCGCATCCGAGTCGCACGGTTCGTCGTCTCGGCGCGCGAGCGGCCGCTGCGGCATCTCAAGCGCTTTCTCTCGTACCCGGTCTTCGTCAAACCGATAGGCGAAGAGGCGAGCGATGGGATCGCGCGCGCGTCGCTCGCCAAGAACGAGGAAGAGGCGCTCGATCGCGCGCGGTTTCTCCACGAGCGCTTCGAGAGCGACGCCCTCATCGAGGAGTACGTCGACGGCCGCGAGCTCTACCTCGGCGTACTCGGCAACAAGAGGCTTACGGTCTTCCCGCCGCGCGAGCTCTTCTTCGAACACGAAAGCGTGGAAGATGCGCCTCGTTTCGCCACCGCAAAGGCAAAATGGGACGACTCTTACCGGAAGAAGTGGAAGATACGAAACGGGCCGGCCGGGCCCCTCCCTCAGGGGCTCGAGCGGCGTCTCGCCGAGCTGGCACGGCGCGTCTATCGCATCCTCAACATCCGCGGCCTCGGACGTATCGACGTGCGCCTCTCGACGGGGGGCGAGATCGTCGTCATCGAGGCGAACCCGAACCCGTCGCTCGCCAAGGACGACGACTTCGCCCAGGCGGCGGCCCAGGTGGGTATCGGCTACGAGGCCCTCATCCAGAAGATCCTGGAGAACGCCCAGCGCTGGAGCACGCCCCCTGGCGCATAGGCCGGGGTCCGGTCAGTTGTTCGCGGCCCCCTGGTCGATCCACGTCTGTATGGCGTCCAGCGTCGCCGGACAGACGGAGCCGGGGGCCGTGAGGGGCATGCCGGCTCCGTAGCGGGGATCGTCCCGCGTGGTCAGATTGAGCTTGATGTAGAGCATGCTCGCGCCCGCATCGAACGGCGCGACGCGGGGTATCCGGCCCGCGTTGCCTGCGAGGTTCGTCGAAGGATAGCCGCCTCCGTCTCCGAGCAACTCCGCGTAGACGGCTCCGGCGTCGAGTGAGTAGTCGAGCATGTTGCCCGTTCCGGTCACGTCCGACGCCCCGCTGTGCGAGTGGCAGTCGCCCGTGACGTCGACGCCGCAGCTCGACGTCGCGAGGACCTTGGTGAGGATGCTCGTGAAGCTTGGATCGATCCCCGTCGGACACACCGCGAAACCGGCGTCGGGCGCGGCCGGACTCGCCGGCGAACCGTCGCTGCAGGCCGCCGTCGATACCGCTGCGGCGATCACCGCCACCCCCGCGGCCAACGCTGCCACCCTGGAGCCAAGAGCCATCATTCGTTGCCTCCGTCGGCCGTCAGGGGCCACTCGCCAAGCGTACAACGCTCCCGCGTGTCTCCGGCGGCCGGATCCCTTGTCTCGCTAGGAAAGTGCGCTCGTCGCCCTTGCGCGCTTGCTTACCATCTGGTAAGCATCGTCTTCCCAGATGGTAGCGTCCCGCGCTTCTGACAGCGACGTCCGTGCGGCGACCATCGTGGCGGCGACGCGGCTGTTCGCCGCCCACGGATTCGGGGGAACGGCGCTCCAGGACATCGCCGACGCCGTGGGCGTCACGAAGCCGGCCGTCCTTCACCATTTTCCGTCCAAGGAACACGTTCGTCAGGCCGTCCTCGACGCGATCCTGGCTCACTGGAACGATGCCCTACCGCGCCTGCTCCTCGCGGCCACCGCCAGCGCCGACCGCTTCGATGCCGTCTTCGGCGAACTGCACCGCTTCTTCGCGGCGGACCCCGATCGCGCGCGCCTCATCATCCGCGAGACACTCGATCGCCCTGCCGAGATCCGCAAGCTCCTCCGTGGCCCCGTTCGTCGGTGGCACGCCGCCATCGGCCGGTACGTCAGCGCCGGCCGGGACAGCGGCCATCACTACGCGGACGTCGATCCGGAGGCGTACGTCATCCACATCCTGCTCCTCGTCATCACGGCCACCGCGTCGTCCGCAGTGGCGAGCGCGGTGCTCGAGGACGACGCGCACCCTCGCTACGACCGCGAGCTCGCCCGCATCGCGCGCGCGAGCCTCTTCCCGCCCGCCAGAGATCCGCGGCGGAGCTCTGCCCCCAAGCGCAAGTCCGCGAGGTAATTCATGGCCAGCTTTCTCACAGACAACGAAGACCTCCTCTACTACCTGAACGAACGCGTCGATTGGACCTCCCTGGCCGAGGTGACGGAGTACGGCTGGCGGGCGCCGGACGGCTTCAAGAACGGCGTCGACGCCAAGCAATTCTACGTCGAGGTCGCCGAGATGGTCGGCGAGCTGGTCGCCGAGCAGCTCGGGACGCGGACCGCCAAGATCGATCGGGAGGGGACGCACCTGCGCAACGGCGAAGCCGTCGAGAGTCCGTCGATGAAGGAGGCCTTCGACGCGATCCGCGCTGCCGACCTCCACAAGCTGTGCATCCCGCGCGAGCTCGGCGGCTTGAACGCGCCGCTCCTCCTCTACTTCCTATGCGGCGAGATGATCGCGCGCGCCGACACGGCGGCGATGAACCACTTCTCGTTCCACGGCGGCATGGCGATGGCGGCCCTCGCCTACTCGGTGAACGAGGGCACTACGGAGTTCGACGCCACGGCGGGCAAGATCTCGTCCACGCGGTTCGCCCAGGAGATTGGAGAAATCGCGCGAGGTGAAGCCTGGGGGTGCATGGACATCACCGAGCCGAACGCCGGCAGCGACATGGGCGCCCTGCGGACGCGGGCAGAGCAGGACGAAAAGGGAGAGTGGTTTATCACCGGCCAGAAGATCTTCATCACTTCGGGCCACGGTAAGTACCACTTCGTCATCGCTCGCACCGAGGACGCAAAGGACCCGAACGACCCGTTCGCCGGACTGGCGGGACTCTCGATGTTCTTCGTCAAGACGTACGACGATCTGCCGGACGGTACGCGCAAGCGTCACGTGATCCTCGAGCGCATCGAAGAGAAGCTCGGTCATCACGGAGCGGTGACCGCGGCGCTCTCGTTCGAGCGCGCGCCCGCTCGCCTCATCGGCAAACGAGGCGAGGGCTTCAAGTACATGCTCGTGCTCATGAACAACGCGCGGGTGGGCGTCGGGTTCGAGAGCATAGGCCTCGCCCACGCCGCTTACACGATGGCGCGCGCGTACGCCGAGGAGCGTCACTCGATGGGCAAGGCCATCGCTCGCCACGAGATGATCGCCGATTACCTCGACGAGATGCGCACCGACATTCAGGGCATGCGCGCCTTGGCCGTGGCGGGCGCATTCCACGAAGAGATGGCCCAGAAGCTCGAGCTCATCGGCCGCTTCATCGGCAAGGCGAACCCCTCGGAGCGCGAGCAGGATCTCCTGCAGGTCGAGATGCCGCGACATCGTGCGCTGTCGCGGCGCTACACGCCTCTCCTCAAGTACCTCGCGACGGAGAAGGCCGTCGAGATCGCGCGTCGCAACATGCAGATCCACGGCGGGGTCGGCTACATGCGCGAGTTCGGAGCCGAGAAACTTCTGCGCGACTCGCTCGTGCTTCCCGTGTACGAGGGGACGAGCCAGATCCAATCGCTGATGGCGATGAAGGACGTCCTCATGGGCATCATCAAGCGACCGCAAGCGTTCGTGACGCGGATGGGTCAGGCGCGCTGGCATGCGGTGTCCGCGCGCGACCCGCTCGAGCGCCGTGTCGCGCGACTGCAGACAATCTCGCTGTCGGCGCAGCAGTTCCTCTTCACCCGCACCGCGGCAGGGAAGCTCAAGTCGCTCACGGATTTTCCCGTCGGCCAGTGGCGTGCCGTCCTTACCGAACAATGGGATCCCAAGCGCGACTTTGCGCTCGCGATGCTCCACGCCGAGCGGCTCACGCGCATCCTTGCGGACGAGGCCGTGGCCGAGTTGCTCCTCGATCAGGCCAAATCTCACCCACACCGGCGCGAGGTACTCGAGCGCTGGCTCGACCGTGCGGAGCTTCGCTCCAAGGCGCTCCACGAAGAGATCACGACCACCGGCGAACGCATCCTCGCGTCGTTGGCCGGCGACACCAAGTCGGGGCGCAAAGACGCGCTCGCCGCGGAATAAGCCATGTCCGTGTCCATTCGCCACGCCTTCGCTCAGGGAGCGTCGGTAGCCGCCCTCGGCCGCGTCGCCCTCGCCGGCTTTCGAACGCAAGACCATCAGCTGCCCAAGCTCCCGCCTGGACCGGGCCCGTGGATAGAAGCCCGCTTGCCTCCGCGGTCACCCGAGCTCGTCCGGGCCTACATCAAGCACGTCGGCGGTGACCCCGCGTGGTACCGCGGCCGCCTACCGCCGCACTTGTTTCCGCAGTGGGGATTCCCGCTCGCGGCGCGGGCGCTCCTGGGACTTCACTACCCTCTCGCAAAGGTGATCAACGGTGGCTGCCGCCTGGAGAACCGAGCCCCCCTGCCTGCGGATGAACCCCTCTATGTACGCGCCCGCATCGAGTCCATCGACGACGATGGGCGCCGCGCGATCATCACCCAGCGAGTGGTCACCGGCACGGCGACGACGCCGGACGCCGTCATCGCGGACCTTCGAGCGTTCATTCCCCTAGGCGCCAAGAAGGAAGAGACGAACGGAAAGAAGCCCGCGAAGACGCGGCCCACGGTGCCCGCGAGCGCGCACGAGATCGCCTTTCTGCGTATCCGGGAGGACGCTGGCCTCGACTTCGCGAAGCTGACCGGCGACTTCAACCCCATCCACTGGGTCAAAGCGTACGCGCGCGCGTCCGGCTTCCGGACGGTCATCCTCCACGGGTTCTCGACCTTCGCCCGCGCGATCGAGGCCCTCAACAGGGCGCGCTTCGCCGGAGACCCTTCGCGGCTGAAGACCATCGATGCCCGCCTCTCGCGCCCGCTCGTTCTACCGGCGCGCGTGGGGGTGTACGTGAACAGCGAAGGGGGCATCTGGGTCGGGGATGCGCCGGGTGGCGGCGCTTACCTCGAGGGGCGGTTCGAGACGGAGGCACGACCATGAGCGATTTTCTCGTTGAACTCGGAAAGAACCCGCGCGCGCGCGCGCTCGTTCAGTCGCTGGGACTACCCATCCCGCTACCGCAAGCGCTTCGCCGCGATCGCGGTCCGTGGCGTGAGCGGCCACTCGCCGACCTGCGGGTCGCGGTCGGCGCGGCCGACGGCGCAGAGCTCACCCCTCTTCTCGCGGAGTGCCTCGCCGCGGCGGGTGCCAACTCGTACCTCGCGCTCCCGGCACCGCTGGCGTCGGCGTTCAAGGCCCCGGGCGAGACCTTCGGCCGTCCCGCACGTCCCCTCGCGGCTCTCGCGGAGAAGGACCGCGCGGATGCGCTCATATTCGACGCGACGGGCGTAAAGGACACGACGGGGCTGCGCGCGCTGTACGATTTCTTCCACCCGCTCGTGAGTCGGCTTGGCCGGTCGGGCCGCGTCGTCGTCCTGACGCGCACCTCGGATGGAGCGACCCCGGAGACCGCGGCAGCGCAGGCAGCCCTCGACGGCTTCGTCCGCAGCGCGGCGAAGGAGATCGGCCGAGTCGGTGCGACGGCCAACCTGGTCATCGTCGCGAAGGATGCCGAGGCGCGCCTCGCGCCAGTCCTCAGGTTCGTCCTTTCCGCGAGATCGGCGTTCGTCTCGGGGCAGCCGATCACCGTCAACGCCCGAGCCCGGGCGATCAAAGAGCCCCCGCTCGTCCGGGCGTTCGAGAAGAAAATCGCCCTCGTGACCGGCGCGGCGCGAGGCATCGGCGAAGCGACGGCGCGCGCTCTGGCCCAGGAAGGGGCGCATGTCGTCTGCCTCGACCGCCCCGCCGACGACGGGCCGACCAGTCAGCTCGCGCGCTCGATCGACGGCACGCCCCTCGGCGCCGACATGGGGGACGACGATGCACCCGCCAGGATCGCCGACGCACTGCGTTCGCTCGGCGGCGTCGACGTCGTCGTCCACAACGCAGGCATCACGCGGGACAAGACGTTGGCCCGGATGAAGCCCGAGGTCTGGGACCAGGTGCTCACCATCAATCTGGGCGCGGTGATGCGCACCACCGCCGCGCTCGAGCCCATCTTGCGGGACAACGGTCGAATCGTCTGTCTCTCCTCCATAGCCGGGATCGCCGGCAACATGGGGCAAACGAACTACGCCGCCTCCAAGGCGGGGATCGTCGGCTTCGTCCGCACCAAGGCGGAGCAACTGGCGGACAGGGGCGTCACCGTCAACGCGGTCGCCCCGGGCTTCATCGAGACGCGGATGACTGCCACAATCCCGGTGGCCATCCGCGAAGTCGCGCGCCGACTGAGCGCGCTGGGGCAGGGAGGACAGCCGGAGGACGTGGCTCAGGCCATCGTGTTCCTGGCCAGTCCCGGAGCACACGGAATCACTGGTCGCACGCTGCGCGTCTGCGGTGGTGCGTTCGTCGGAGCGTAATCGGAGGCCACGAGGACCATGCAGAACAAGAACGGACGTCGGGCGGTGATCGTCGGGGGCGCGCGGACCCCCTTCGTCAAGGCCTTCAGTGATTTCACCAAGCTCGACACGATCGCCCTGGGCGTCGCGGCCGTGGCCGGGCTTCTGAAGAAGACCGGACTGCGCCACCGCGACGTGGAATCCATCGTCTGGGGCGGCGTCATCCTCCCCCCGACGCAGCCGAACATCGCGCGAGAGATCGCCCTCGATCTACGCCTCGATCCGGGCTGCGAGGGCGTGACGGTGACGCGCGCGTGCGCTTCCGGGCTTCAAGCCATCACCGCGGCCGTCGCGGAGATCGAGCGCGGCAACGTGGACGTGGTGGTCGCCGGGGGGAGCGACTCGACGAGCAACGCCACGATCGCGTTGCCGCCGAAGGTCGTGCACGCGCTGGCGCCGCTTGCCCTCGGCAAGCCGTCCGCTGCCGACTACCTCGGAGTCCTGAGCCAACTGACCCCCATCAGCGAGATTCTCCCGAGGCAGCCCAAGATCGCCGAACGGACGACCGGCGAGGTGATGGGAGAGTCGGCCGAGAGGATGGCCAAGCGCAACGAGATCACGCGCGAGGCGCAGGACGAGTTCGCGGTGCGGTCGCACCACCGGGCCGCCGCGGCGATCGCGTCGGGTCGCTTCGACGACGAGGTCGTTCCCGTTCAGTCGCCGGACGGCAAGTGGGTCCATGCGGACGGTCTCGTACGGGCCGATACGAGCGTCGAGAAGCTGGCCAAGCTGCGCCCGGCGTTCGCGAAAGACGGGACCCTCACCGCCGGCAACTCGAGCGCACTCACCGACGGCGCGGCCGCGGTGCTTCTGATGAGCGAAGAGAAGGCCCGCTCTCTCGGCCTGAAGCCTCTGACAACGCTCACGTCGTGGTCGTACGTCGGCGTCGATCCAGCCGACCAGCTCCTGATGGGCCCGGCCCTTGCCATGCCCAAGGCTCTGGATCGCGCAGGGCTCCGCCTTGCCGATATCGACTTCGTCGACATGCACGAGGCCTTCGCGGCGCAGGTGCTGAGCGTCCTCAAGATGCTGGGCAGCGCGGCTTTTGCGCGGGCGCGGCTCGGTCGCGACGAAGCCGTCGGTGAGATTGACGTGGCGCGCCTCAACGTGCACGGAGGGTCCCTTGCCCTCGGTCACCCCTTTGGCGCCACCGGCGCGCGCATGGTCACGACGATGGCCAACGAGCTGACGCGATCCGGCAAGCGCACGGCGCTCCTCGGCATCTGCGCCGCCGGAGGCCTCGGTGCAGCCGCAGTTCTCGAGCGCGTCGAGTAGTCACTCGCCCGCGAGGAGCTCGGTGAGCCAGCGCTCGAAGGCCGGCCCCGCGACCAGACGATCGATGGCGCGCTCGACCACGCCGGTCGCGTGTTTCGCCGCCACGTCACGGAGAGCGAAGTCCGCGAGGAGGTCTCCGAGAGGGCGATGGATGTCGCCCGCCATCACCGTCTCGAGGACGCCTTCGAGGTTCCGCATGAAGTCGGGATGGCACGCCCAGGCCGCGAGGGCCGATCGAACCGCCTGAACCTGCGATGACGCCTGACCGGGCGAGAGGCCAGCCAGGTCGGCACCGGTCATTTCCAGCAAACCGTCGACGATGGCGATCCGGACGGCAGCCTGCTCCTCCGTGCGGGCCGGGTCCGCCGCCTGATCGACGATCCCCTCGAGGATGCCGGCGACAGCGGTGTCCGCGAAGTCGGTGGCGCGCTTCTCGACCTGACGCTCGACTTCGTTGGAGACGGCGCTGGCGACCCGCGAAAGAGCGCTCGGTCCGGAAGCGATCTGGCCGAGCGCCCGTTTCGAGATCCCGCCGAGGCCTCGCGCGAGGGAGCTGTCGGAGACCGGCGACGCCGCCCGGCGCCCGAAGGCGGCAAGCGTCTCGATGACCTGAGCACGAAGCAGCCGGCGGACCGGGGGGCGATCGAGCAGCTTGAGGAGCGCATCGCGGCTCGGCGTCGTGGGCAACCTCGCAAGCGCGCGTATTCCCTCCGCGAGTGGGGGCGGAACGACCGCGCCCATCGGGCGTCGCTCGGCGGCGAGGGCCTGGGATACCCCGTGGACACGCTGCATGATGCGCTGCGCCGCGGAGTCGCTGACCGTCAGTTCGACGAGGGCTTCCCGAACCATGCCCGCCAGGTCATGCGCACCAACCAGCTCGCCGACCGGTCTCTGGAGTACATCCCCCACGATCGCAGCGGCAAGCCTGGCCGTAAAACCTCCTGGAACACGCAACCGTGCAAGAATTTGCGACAAATCAGCGGTACCCATCGGCGTGCCGTACCTTGCGCAGGTTGCGCAAGATCCTAATCGATGCGAGTCTTGAGGGGCAGCGACAAGCGCTGGAAGGAGCACCCTACGTGGTGCGGCGTGGAGTTCTATACTGGAATAGATCGGAGCAAGCCCTGGGCCGTCAAGCCGTCGCCAGCAGCAGCAGCAGCGCTAGCTTGGGTTCCTGGGATGCGTTGCAATATCGTCTTGGCTTAGGGTTCTAAGGAGGGAGTCCGGGTGGAGCACGGTCGTCGCGACGAGCGGGGCTTTTCCTCATCGTGGGGCCCGGGGCGACAGCCCCTGCGGGTTCTCGAGGGGGGAATTGACGGCGCGACCAGTGCCTCGTCGGTCCCATCGCTGCTTGCCCAGGGCCTGCCCCCGCTGAGCGGGCCCACGCGCACGATCGGGCGCTACGCCCTCCATGGCGAGATCGCCGCCGGTGGAATGGCTGCGGTGCACATCGGCAGGCTCCTCGGGCCTGTGGGGTTCGCGCGAACGGTAGCGATCAAGAGGCTGCACCCCCCGCTCGCGAAGGATCCGGAATTCGTCGCGATGTTCCTCGACGAAGCGCGTCTCGCGGCGCGCATCCGGCACCCGAACGTCGTCTCGACGCTCGACATCGTCGCGACCGAGGGCGAGCTGTTCGTCGTCATGGACTACGTGCAGGGAGAGTCCCTTGCTCGGCTCATGCGCGTCGCGCGCACCCAGCAGCAGCCCGTGCCGGTGCCGATCGTCGCCGGGATCATGGTCGGGGTTCTTCACGGCCTCCACGCCGCACACGAAGCAAGGGACGAGCAAGGGGAGCCTCTCCGCATCGTTCACCGGGACGTCTCGCCACACAACGTCCTGGTCGGCATCGACGGCGCGGCGCACCTCATCGACTTCGGCATCGCCAAGGCTCGCGGTCGCATTCAGGTGACGCGGGACGGTCAGATCAAGGGCAAGCTCAGCTACATGCCGCCCGAGCAGCTTCTCGGACAGGGGCTGGATCATCGAGCGGACATCTTTGCGGCCTCCATCGTCTTCTGGGAGGCGCTCACCGGCCGCCGCCTCTTCGAAGGGATCGACGACGGCGACATCTACGCCCGCGTGCTCCATGGAGAGGTCGAACCCCCGAGTGCGCACGTCCCAGGCCTTGGTACCGCGGTCGATTCCATCGTCCTCCGGGGCCTCGCTCGCGATCGGGCGAGCCGGTATCCGACGGCGAGGGAGATGGCGCTGGCCATCGAAGCCGTGATGCCCCTCGCCCCGCCATCACGGGTTGGGGCATGGGTCGAGTCTCTCGCAGGGGAGGCTCTCACCGAGCGGATGGAGCAGATCGCCGACATCGAGGGCGGGACCACCGCGACCGAGAAGGGCGACGCGACACCCTCTTCGATTCTCTCCGCGCGGCCCGATGCGTCACAAAGCGACGCTCGACGGGAGGCGCGCCGGAAGTCCCTCCCTCCCGGCGAACGAACGGGGCCTACGCGTCCCGACGACACCCGATTGAATGCCCTCACGCGGATCGAGAACGGGGCCCGGCTCCGGCAACCGGCGATGGAGGCGGCCCAAGCCTCGACGGCGGATGACTCGCTGGCCGCCGTCGCCGGGGTCCCTCAGGGTGCTTCGCGCCGCATCCTTCTCCTCGCGACCGCCTTGGTCATCGGCCTCGTCGTCTTCGGAGCGTTTCGGCTTCGGGCACGACCCGCGCAGTCCGCGTTGCCACCTCCGTCCGTGACCGTCGAGGCGCACCCGGTGACGACCCGCACCGGCTCGATCGCGCCGACGACTCCACCGACGTCGTCCGAGCCGCCGACCTTCTCGGTCCAATCGCTTCCCGCAGCGCCCCTGGCCGACGACAGCCCACCCACAGGCACACAGCCCGCATCGAAGGCTGCGCGCTCTCAGAAGGCGCCCATGTCGCAGCCTCCCGTCCAGTCGCGCCCGCGCGTCTCGCCCGCGACACCCGAAGAAACGCCGCCCCCCGAGACGGCCGCGCCCAGCTCGCCCTCCCCCGCGGCGACCGCTCCCAGCTGTGACCCTCCTTATTGGTACGACGCCGACGGCAACAAGCGATACTACCGGCACTGCGTGGGGCACTGACGGGTACCGATTGATGCGCTCTTCGGCGAGGAGCCGGCTGGCGACGTTTCTCGTCGTCACCGCGGCAACGCATGCGGCCTTCGGCGCGCGGCCCGCGTACGCGCAGGAGAACCCCGCCGAGGCCGACGCTTGCTTCACCGCGGCCGAAAGGTCGCAGCCCCTCGTCAAGCAGAAGAGACTGCGCGAGGCGCGCGCGGAGCTCGAGGTGTGTGCCCGCGACGTATGCCCTCGGATCGCGCGCACCGACTGCCGGGACTGGCTCGCCGACGTCGCGCGCGAGCAGCCGTCGATCGTCATCGCCGCTCACGAGGTGAACGACAACCAGAACACGCGCGACATCACGGGCGTCCGCGCGATCATCGACGGCGCGATCGTGGTCGACAAGGTCGACCCTAGACCCATTCCCATCGATCCCGGGTTCCACCACCTGCGCCTCGAGAAGCCGGGCTTCGGCCCCCTCGAGCAGAACGTCGAGCTACGCGAGGGCGAGAAGGCCCGCGTCGTCACCTTCACCTGGCAAACCTCGTGGGCCCCTCCACAGCCACCGCATCCTGTCGAACCCTCTCGCCCGACGCCAGCGAGCGTCTACGTCATGGGTGCGCTCGGTCTGGTCGCGATCGGCGTGGGAGCGTCCCTCGAGGCGACCGGCCTCGTGAGACGAAGCGGCGAGCTAGAGGCATGCTCGCCCAATTGTCCCCTGGCGGAGGTGAACGACGTCCGCAACCTCGTCCGCGCGGGCGACATCACCGTCGGCGCCGGGGCGCTCTTCATGGTGGGGGCGTGGATTCTGTATCTCGCGCGACCGACCGTGACGTCTCACAGCGACGATCAAGCTGGTCTCTTCGGCGGTCCGGTCCCCGGCGGATGGGTCGCCGGAGTCCGCGGTAGCCTGTGAAGCCGGTGGCCCTCAGTTGGTGCAGCAGAAGGTTGTCGGAGTGTTCGGCACGGCGCTCCCCGTCGCAGTCGCCCCCGACGGCTCGCAGGCCCCCCCCTCGAGCACGATCGTCGCGCTCAGCTTGAGCGACTTGGCCGTCGGCAAACCCGGGCAAGACTCCGGCACGAAGAACACCCCGCTCGGGGTGACACAGCTCGTGTCGAGATACACGAGGCCAGACGGGGCGGCAGCGTCGAAATAGGGGATGCCCGGGGGCGGAGCCACTGGCGAGAGAGAACAGGAGCCCGAAGAGGGCGCGCCGCAGGAGCACGCCGCGCAACCGCGAGTGTCGTCTGCACCGGCGAAGTATACGTAAGGTGCCACGTAGTACTCGCCCGGCGGACACGCGACGGATCCCGGGTGCATGATGCAAAATGGGGCGCTCGAAGGGAGGCACAGTTCCCCGGAGCCACACGACCCTCGCGGGGCCGTCTGTCCCGGGCTGCATGCCATTGCGGCCTTCGACCACGTGAGGGGCGGAATGGTCGCGCCGCCGTCTGCGACGCACGAGCCACCGGCCGGCGTGGTCGAACCGATGACGAAGCTGGGGCAAGAAGTCGGTGCGACGACGCAGCCCCCGTCGAGGAACACGCCGGCGTCGCACGGGGTCGCGCAGGTGTTGTCCGCCTGGGCATAGAAGGTGACGCCGGGCGGCGTGCAAGAGCGCCCCTCGGGGGGCGCGCACGTACACGAACACTGCGCCGGCGTCGGGCTCAGGCCCTCGTTCCCCGTGAAGGCGGGCGCGCTCACGTAGGTGGCGGGGTCGCAGCCGCTGGGGAGCGTCCCGCTGGCGCCGGAGAAGAGCGCGAAGGGCCCGCTCCAACCCGCCGCGGATGGCACGGCGGGACTGCAAAGCTCGTCGGTCCCGCAGCTCACGAGCGGGAGGGAGATCGCATCGGATTCCGTGGCGCTGTCCACTTCGACTGCCGACTCGGCTCCGCGAGTGCGCGGGCCCGCGTCCGGTTCGCCCGTGCCGTCGCTGAAGTCATTCCAGTCGAGCAGCACCGAGCACGCGGCCGCAGAGGCCGCGCACGCAGCCGCCGCCGCGACCGCGGCGACAATCCTGCGCGCTGACCCGGTCGACGAACCCGCGCGCTTCATCGCCTCTTCCCCTGAGCGAAGCATCCCGTGCACCGGACCCGCGCGCCATCCTACTTGATCGCTTCGAAGGGCGCGGGGCAAGGGGCAGGCCCGGCTTGCTAAGAAAGGCGTGGCGTGGAACGATTCGCACGATACGGGCCGTTTCGAGCGTCGACGCGGCCCCATTCGAGCATGCGATCGCGCGAAGACGAGCTCACCGGCACGCAGAAACACGCGTTCCTCAACCCCGGGCGTCCGCACGTCGTCGCCATGTGGCCGGGCGGCACCGTCGCAAAGGAACTCCCCGACAACGGTCGCGTGACGGTCGGGCGCTCGAGGACCTGCGACATCACGATTGACCACCCGTCGGTGTCGCGCGAGCACGCTGCCTTCCACGGGGGGCGGCCCATCGAGATCGAGGATCTGGGCAGCACGAACGGGACCACCGTGGGTGGCTCGCGCGTGCCGCGGGGTTCACGGGTCGCCATCGAGCGCGGTCAGGTGGTCGCCATCGGCGCTGCGGTCCTGGTCGTCCACGGCGCAGCGGAGGCCATCGCGCCCGTCGCGCCGCGCCGCCCCGCCACGCCCCCTTCGAGCCGCCAGCCGACGGAAGGCCCGCCCATCGTGGTCGCCGACGAGGCGATGCGCGAGCTCCATCGCATCGTCGATCTCGTCGCCAAGGGTGATCTCTCCGTCGTGCTCCTCGGCGAGACGGGTACCGGCAAGGACATCCTCGCCGACGCTCTTCACCGTCGCTCGCCCCGAGCCACGTCGGCCTATGTCCGGCTCAACTGCGCCGCGCTACCGGAGAACCTGCTCGAGAGCGAGCTCTTCGGATACGAGCGCGGGGCGTTCACCGGGGCCGTCACGGCGAAACCCGGTCTGCTCGAGATCGCCGACGGAGGGACGCTCTTCCTCGACGAGTTCGCGGAGCTTCCGCTCACGGTGCAGGCCAAGCTCCTTCGCGTCCTCGAGAATCGAGAAATAACGCGAGTCGGGGGCCTCCGCTCACGGCACGTCGACGTCCGGTTCATCTCGGCGACCAACCGCGACCTCGCCGGCCAGGTCCGCGCCGGTGCGTTCCGGCAGGATCTCTACTTTCGGCTCAACGGCATCACGTTGACCATCCCCCCGCTCAGGTCGCGCCGCTCGGAGATAAGACCCCTCGCTCGCGAGTTCATCCGCGAGGCTTGCCGGCGGGTGGGGCGTACCGAGCTGGCGATGACGGATCAGGCGCTCGCGTTCCTCGAGGGTCAGAGCTGGCCCGGCAACATCCGCGAGCTGAAAAACTCCATCGATCGGGCCGTCACCCTCTGCACCGGCGACATCATCGACATCCACCACCTCGCGCCGAGTGAGAGCTCGTACGTACCTACCGCCTCGCTTCCTGCCACGCAGGACAATCTTACGTACCCGGTATCGAGCTCGCCAACGCTGCCCGACCTCTCTTCGGCCGACCTCGGACTGCACGAGGACGCGCGTCGGGCCACTCGCGAGCTCGAACGCCGGCGCATCGCCGAAGCCATGGAGCGCTGCGGCGGCAATCAGACCCGCGCGGCCCAGCTGCTACGGATCTCACGACGCACACTCGTGGCGCGACTGACGGAGTACGGCTTCGCGAGGCCGCTGAAGGACCGGCGTCCGGGAACGGAATAGGCTGGGCTCGCCAATCTCCTAATTACGCAAAATTGCAGAGAAGTGAGCTGAACCCTCTCAATTGGATGCGCACCTCGTTGCCCAATCTGCGCGTGTCAACGCTCACTCTAGCGCACCATCCAGTGCAATCGGCGCTTACTAGCGCACACACGGACCGTCATTGCTTGTTGAGCGGCGGTCAGCAATATCGCGGCGCTGCCGAAGGGCGTGACACGCACCAAGGCGAGGCACGCGTGGTGCACCGTGCATGCCGCAGTGCCGACACGCTCGTATTCCCATTCGTGAGAGAGCTCGAGAGCGTCGCACCGTCTACGTTGTAAAGATCCCCTGAGGGCGCCCATGAAGACGATTCGATTGATCGGCATCGCCTCGCTTGCAGTCTCGATGTTCGCCTGCAGCTCGAACCCCTCCTCGGGTGGCGGCGGATTCGGAAACACTGACGAACAGAGCAGCGGGGGTGGCAGCAGCGGGAGCACGAACACCGCCTCGTCCGGCGGAGGCTCCAACGCGTCCAGCGGGGGCAACGCGTCGAGCGGCGGCGGCAACGCCAGCAGCGGCGGCGCCACGAGCAGCAGCGGCGGCAGCGGTGGATCGAGCAGCGGGGCCTCGAGCAGCAGCTCGAGTGGCGGAGGCCTCATTACGAGCGACGCGGCGCCGCAGAACAATCCCGACATCGACTACAGCGTCGCGCCGGTCACGATCACGATGAGCCAGTTCACGGTCGCTCCCGGCGACGAGGTCTTCTACTGCCAGGACTTCGCGAACCCCTGGGGCAAGCAAGTCGACATCAAGACCTACTCGCTCGACATGGGGATCGGGTCTCACCACATGTTCGCCTTCTACGAGAACAACGCCACGAACGGCGCGATCGCGATGTGTCCCAGCGGCGGACTGACGTTCGGCGCGTTCACGTTCTCGGCGCAGACCCCGACGGCCACGGTGACCTACCCCCAGTCGATCGGCGCAACAATCCCCTCTGGAACGGGCTTCCAGATGATGGTGCACTACCTCAACACGACGTCGTCGACGATCACGTCGAGCGTGAACCTCACGATGTGGATCGCGAAGCCCAGCGTCGTCACGAATCACGCCGGGTCGCTCTTCCTCAACAACGTGGGGATCACGGTCGCTTCCACCTGCACAACCGGGTGCGAATCGACGGACTCGTACACGCTTCCCCAGGACGTCTACATCCTGACGGCCAACAGCCACATGCACAAGTACGCGACGAACTTCGTGGCGACGACGTCGACCGGAGTCACGCTGTACACGACCACTTCCTGGTCGTCGCCCCCGCCCCAGGAATACTCCCCGCCCCTTCTCATCCCGTCGGGTACGACCATCACGTGGACGTGCACGGACGTGAACACCACGGGCCAGGAGCTCACCTTTGGCGAGTCCGCGGTGACGAACGTCATGTGCATCTCCTCCAACATCTTCTATCCAGTGTCGGATGTGACGAACCCCGTCCTCGGCGCCACGTCGGGTTTCACGTTCTGAGCCAAAGCCCATCCCCCGCCCATTCGATTGCGCGATAACGCGCACCTTTTGAGTGGAAAGGGGTTTCGGCACGCGCTACGCATTCTCTCGTCGCTCCCACACGATGCGTGGAGGCTGCGCCACGGCGCACCTCCGACGAGAATGTGTGTGAGCCCCAACCTGAGGTGCCCCGCATGCGCGTCGCTATCTTGTCGCTCTTGGCTTCTGCCGCGGTCGTCGGTTCGGCCGTGGTCACCGCTTCGTGTTCCAGTAAATCCAACGGAGCCGAAGGCCCGGATTCGGGCGGCGACGACGCGGGCGGCGGCTGCGTGCAATTCGCGGACGACGCGAGCCTGACCACCCCGACGGTCTCGTTCAAGAACGACGTCTTTCCGATCTTCCAGTTCAGCTGCGGAATCAGCTCGTCCTGCCACGGTGGCGATCCCATGTCGGACATCGGGCAGCGGGGGCTCTTCTTGGGCTGTACCGATTCGAGCCTCGAGGCAGGAACATGCACGGCCACGGGCGACGGGTTGGCCCAGGTGTACGCGGGACTCGTCGGCGCAAGCGCAAACACGCCGATCGAGGAGACCTGCATGCCGTTCGTCATGCCGGGCGACCCGACCAAGAGCTACTTGATGCACAAGATGGACGGCGATCAGTGCACCGTTACCTGCTGTAAGCCGGACAACGCCGCCGTCATGGCCGCAGAGATGATGGCACCCTGGTGCGGTCAGTTCATGCCGTATCAGGTGATGACGCTCCCGGCGGGACCCGTCTGCGGCGGAAGCTCCGACTGTAGCCAACCAGGGACGAACTCCCGCGATACCGTTCGAGCCTGGATCGCACAGGGTGCGATGAACAACTGACGACTGGCGCGGCCGCCGTCACACTGTCAGAACGGCTCTGTCTGGTCGTCCGCTGGCGTATACTGCGCCGATGGACCTTCGTGCCGTGAGCGAGGTTCGACAAGCCGCGCACGCGACCGATGCAGTCGACCCCGATCCGCCGGCCGACAAGCTCGAATCTCTGCCACTCGGCGAGCGATGGTTCCCCGACGCGTTCTCGACCATCCCCGGGCCGGGCGGTTTCGCGATGCGGCTCGCCGACATGAGCCGGGCGAAGGTCGCGCTGAAGGTCCTGCGCGACGCTCGCATCCCGGCGACCTTCACGCACCTTATCGTCCGAGCCGCCGCCCTCGCGCTCGCGCGGAATCCAGAGCTTCACCAGATCATCTGCAACTACCGGCGGCTGACTCCCGGCACCGTCGACATCGGCCTCTCGATGGCGGGCGATACGACGTACGCCCCCGTCGTCGTCTTGCCCGCGTCGGACCGAAAGGCGCTGGGCGCGCTCGTGCCGAGCATCAACCAGGCCATCCAGGCCGCGCGCATCAAAGAGAAGGTCGATCTGGCGAACATGCGCAAGATCATGTGGATCATCCCCTTCGGGTTTCTCCGCCGCTTCTTCATCCGCCTGATGAACAAGAGCTTCTTCTTCCGGCGCAAGCTCGTCGGGACATTCCAGGTGAGCTGCCTCGCGAGCGTCGACATGATCGCGTCGTTCCTCTTCTACACGGGCAGCATCCTCGGGGCCGGAGGCGTGCGTGATCGCGTGATCGCGGTCGACGGACAGCCCGTCGTGCGTCCCACGGTCTGGCTCACGGTGTGCGTGGACCACGCCGCCATGGACGGCAAGCGCGCCGGCGACCTGCTCGGCGCCATCAAGTCCATCCTCGAGGGCGAGGAGCTCATCCACGAGGCCGAGCAGGCGTCGGCGAGCCCCGCGAGCGCCTCAGGCGAGAAGGAAGGACAGGCGTCGTGACGGCGTCACTGAAGAAGCGCCCGGGCGAGCGCGTCCCTCCAGTGAGGCAGCGCGATCCCGAACCGTTCGTGAGCCTTCTGGCAGTCGAGCGGCGCGAACGCCGGGCGGGCCGCGGGCAGCGGGTACTCGGAGGTCGCGATGGGGTCCACCCGTCGAGCACGATGCTCGCTCTTGCGAGGGTCGAGCTCCAGCACCGCCGCGGCGAAATCGGAGCGGCTCACGGCCCCGCCACCGGCGAGATGATAGACACCGCGGGACCGCTCGACGCCCGCGCGGACGTCGTCACGCATGCCGAAGAGGAGGAGCGCCGTCGCGAACGCCAGGTCGCCGGCGAACGTGGGGCTCCCCACCTGATCGGCCACGACGCGAAGCGAATCTCGCTCGCGCGCGAGCCGCAGGATGGACGAGACGAACGACCGGCGCCCCAGGCTGTAGACCCACGCCGTGCGGAGCACGATCGCCGGCGCCCCCAGGTCGAGAAGCGATCGCTCCCCGGCGAGCTTGGTGCGCCCGTAGGCGCCCAGCGGAGCGGGCGCGTCGTCCTCGACGTACGGGCGGGACGAGCGGCCGTCGAAGACGAAATCGGTGGAGTAGTGGACGAGGCCTACCCGCGCACGGAGGCACTCCTCGCCGATGGCGGCGACGGCGTCGGCGTTGACTCGCATGGCGCCCGCCTCGTCTTTCTCGGCCGCGTCCACGTCCGTGTAGGCCGCGGCGTTGACGACCACGTCCGGCCGCTCGGCCCGCACCACTCCGCGCACAGCCGCCGGATCCGCGAAGTCGAGCCCTGCGCGGTCGAAGCTCGTCACCTGCGCGAAGGAGCCGAGCGTGCCTCCCAGCGCCCTTCCCACTTGCCCACCGCTTCCCAATAGAAGGACCTTCATGCGCGCGACCTCTGCCACGGTAGCTACGTGAACCAAGAGCCTAGAACGCGTCGAGCGAGGCTGCGATGAAGATCCTCGTCACGGGAGGGGCCGGCTTCATCGGGTCGAGCTTCCTTTCGACCCTCGTCCCCCGGCATACAGCGCATTCGTTCGTGTGCTTCGACAAGCTCACGTACGCCGGAAACCTCCTCAGCCTCGCCGCCGTGCAAGGCGCGAAGAACTTCGCCTTCGAGCGCGGCGACATCGCCGACCCCGACGCCGTGCAACGCCTCTTCGAGGCGCACCGGCCGGACGTCGTCGTTCACTTTGCCGCGGAATCGCACGTCGACCGGAGCATCCACGACCCCGCCGAGTTCGTCCGCACGAACGTCATGGGCACGCTGCACCTCTTGAACGCATGCAAGGCCGCGTGGAAGGGCACCGGACCGTACCGATTCCACCACGTGAGCACCGACGAGGTGTACGGCTCGCTCCATAGCGAGGGCGAACACGCCTTCACCGAGGATAGCCACTACGACCCCAGCAGCCCGTACGCGGCGTCGAAGGCGAGCTCCGACCACCTCGTGCGCGCCTTTCATCGTACGTTCGGTCTGCCCATCACGATCACCAACTGCTCGAACAACTACGGGCCGCGGCAAGCTCCGGAGAAGCTCATCCCGCTGACCATGCTCAACGCGCTCGATGGGCGCGAGCTGCCGGTATACGGCACGGGGAGCAATCGCCGCGACTGGCTGTACGTCGGGGATCACTGCGAGGCCATCTGGGCGGTGCTCGAGCGCGGCGTCGTCGGCCAGACGTACAACGTCGGCGGGGGCGACGAGCGCAGCAACATCGAGCTCGTGCGCACCATGTGCCAGCTCGTCGCCGAAGAGACGGGACGCCCGGCGGAGAGCGTCCTCGGCCTCATCCGGTTCGTGGAAGACCGCCCCGGACACGACTGGAGATACGCGATCGACTCCACCAAGATCCACGGCAAGCTCGGTTGGGCGCCGGGCGTACGTCTCGCCGAGGGGCTGAGGGCCACGCTGCGCTGGTACATGCAGAACCCCGCGTGGGTGGAATCGATGCGATCGGGTGAACACCGCCTCTGGGTGGAGAAGAACTACGATCACCGGCTCCGGCAGCCGGGCGGTGACGCAAGCGACGGAGGAACCGACCGATGAAGCGCGGAATCATCCTTGCTGGGGGCACCGGTTCACGCCTGCATCCCGCCACGCTCGTCGTGAGCAAGCAACTGATGCCCGTCTACGACAAGCCGATGGTGTACTACCCGCTCACGACGCTGATGCTCGCGGGCATCCGCGAAGTGCTGGTGATAACGACCCCGGACGACGCGCCGCTCTTCCACCGCCTCCTCAAGGACGGCCAGCAATGGGGCATCCATATCAGCTACGCGATGCAGGCGAAGCCCGCGGGGATCGCGCAGGCCTTCCTCATCGGTCGCGACTTCGTGCGACCGGACGGCGTCTCGCTCGTACTCGGGGACAACATCTTCTGGGCACGGCCTCTCGACCATTCTCCAGGAGGCCGCTTCCCACACGCACGGGGCGACGCTCTTTGCCTATCACGTGCGCGACCCCGAGGCGTACGGCGTGGTCGAGCTCGACGGCGACAGGCCGGTCTCGATCGAAGAGAAGCCCGCCCATCCCAAGTCGAACTACGCTCTCACGGGTCTCTACTTCTACGACTCCCAGGTCGTCGACATCGCGGCGTCGCTCAAGCCGAGCGCCCGGGGTGAGCTCGAGATCACCGACGTCAGCCGCAAGTACCTCGAGAAGGGCGAGCTCCGGATCCAGAAGCTGGGACGCGGCGTCGCGTGGCTCGATACGGGGACCCACGACGCCCTCCTCCAGGCCTCCGACTTCATCAGCGCCGTCGAGCAGAGGCAGGGCCTGAAGATCGCTTGCCCCGAAGAAGTGGCCTTCTCGCTCGGGCTCATCGACGCCGAGCAGGTGCTGCGCCTCGCCGAGCCCCTCCGAAAGAGCGGATACGGCGCGTACCTCGCGAATCTCGTGGAGGGCAAGCGGTCGTGATCGTCACCAAGACCGAGCTGCCCGGAGTCCTCGTGGTCGAGCCCCGCGTCTTCGGCGAGTCGCGTGGATGGCTCCTCGAGGCGTGGAACGCGGGGCGGTACGCGGCGGAGGGAATGCCGCTCGAATTCGCGCAGGACAACGTGTCGTATTCGGTGCCGAGTGTTCTCCGAGGCCTGCATTTCCAGCATCCGATAGGACAGGGCAAGCTCGTGAACGTGCTCGAGGGGGAGATCTTCGACGTCGCCGTCGACGTGCGCCCAGATTCACCCACGTTCCGGAAGTGGGTGGGGGTGGTGCTTTCGAGCGAGAATCACAAGCAGCTCTGGATCCCCGACGGCTTCGCTCACGGGTTCGCGGCGCGGAAGGCGTCCATCGTCCTTTACAAGATGACCACCCCCTACGATCCCAAGGGGCAGCGGGGGGTCCTCTGGTGCGACGAGGACGTGGGGATCGACTGGGCCGTGGCTACCCCGCTCCTCTCGGACAAGGACGCGCAGGCTCCGAGGCTGCGTGACATTGCTCCGGACACGCTGCCGCGCATGCAAGGTCCTCTCCGCATGTAAGTACATGAATGCACGCGAGCCCGTGAGCTTCGCGGATACATAAGTGAGCGCGCCGGGAACTTTGTGCCATCGGCTTGACCGTATAGGTAACGGAGGGGAACATAGAAAAGTACGGGCTGCGTGCGCGGTACGAAGCGCGAGTGGCTGCGCAGCGGCAACGTCTTACTTGTTAGAGGAGGTCCGAGATGGTTCGGGTTGGCCAACCGTTCTTTGGAGCGCTCGCGCTCGGGGTGATCGCTCTGATGGCTGCGTCCGGCGGATGCGGAGGGGGCAAGGGCGGCTCCGGCTTCGACGACTCGACCTCCAGCTCCGGCGGCGACGGGCAAGACTCCTCGGTTTCGAGCGGAGGCTCGAGCAGCGGCTTCTCGGTCACGGGCACCGACGCGGACCTGGGAAGCGGGAGCAGCGGCGCCGCCCCCGCCTGCAGCAACGGGACGACGGGGTGGAGGTGCCAGGTGGACACGAGCTGCAGCACGAGCTCGCCCACGACGCTCACGGGCAAGGTCTTCGATCCCGCCGGCGCGAACCCCCTGTACGACGTCGTCGTCTTCATCCCCAACGTCGTCGCGTCACTCCCGGTGATCACGCCGGGCACTCACACGTGCAATACGTGCGATGTCTCGATTGGCGACTACGTGGTCGCGACGCAGACGGACGCCACCGGGTCCTTCACCTTGCAGGGCGTTCCGACCGGCACGAATGTGCCCGTCACCGTGCAGATCGGGAAATGGCGCCGCACCACGTACGTCGACATCACGAAGAGCTGTGGGACGACGACCGTGTCCGCGGGGACGCTGCGCCTGCCCGCGAATCACATGGAAGGGGACATGCCTCAGATGGCCGTCCTCACGGGGGGCTGCGACGACCTCGGGTGTTTCCTGACGAACATCGGCATCGACCCCACGGAATTCTCGGCCCCGAACAAAGGGGGCAGGCTGGACGTTTATTCGGGCGTCGGCGGCGCGTCCCTCTCGAGCGGCACAGCGGGCGCCTGCGCCACCAATACGTGCCCGCTCTGGTCGAGCAAAAAAGCGTTCGAGTATTACGACATCGTGATGCTGTCGTGCGAGTGCGGCGAGCAGACCAACACCAACGAGAGCACGGCGGCGTACACCAATCTGCACGACTGGCTGAACGAAGGGGGCAAGGTCTTCGCGAGCCACTACCACTATACGTGGTTCAAGGACAATCCCGACGCTGCATGGCAGGCCGTCGCAACGTGGCTCGGCAGCTCGATCGCCGCGGGAAGCGGGAAGTACGATCTCAACACCACGTTCCCGAAGGGGATGGAGTTCGACCAGTGGCTGAACAACGTGGGGGCGCTGGCCGCCAACGGGACACCACCCACCATCAACCTCAGTTTCGTTGCGAGCAGCGTGTCCACCATCAACACGAAGACGGCGACCCAGTGGATCTACGACCCGTCGACGAGCCCCAACGACACGAAGTATCTGTCCTTCGAGACGCCCATCGGCGGCATCGTAGGCGCCGACTCGGGACCGGAGGGCACTCCGCAGTACTGCGGGAAGGCCGTGTTCACCGACCTGCACACCGGCGGTAGCCTGTTCAGCACGGTCAATTCGATCCCCTCGGGGTGCACGAAGGCCGCGCTCAGTCCGCAGCAGAAGGCGCTGGAGTTTCTCTTCTTCGATCTGTCGGCTTGCGTGACCAGCGATACGATCATTCCGCCGCCGCCCCCTCCTGTCCCCCAGTGAACAGAAACACATGCGTGCTGCGCAAAGGTAGGCGCGAAGATGCGCAGCACACTGCGCGAGGTGAGTCCTCTCGCGCGCTTGCGCAGCACGCACTTGCTCACCGGACCCTTTCGGGCCACGCTGAGTTTTGACCCTGCGACGTCTATGGCGCACGCCATGCTTGGCCGCAAAGGTCCTCTCGCCATGATGACAGCTACGGTCACACAATTCCGTGAGAAGCGGAAAGCCGTGCGGCTTCTTTGGCCGTTCGTGCGCATTCTCGGTCAGACCCCGGCGGCCGAGCGGCTGCTCGCGAAGGAGGGCATAGGTCCGGCCGATCTCGCACGGCCCGACAGCCGCCTTCCGCACCGCATGGTGATGGAGCTGCTCGACGCGTGGATGGCCTGCACGGGCGACGAGACGATCGGCCTGCGCGCCGGGATGAGCGTCGAGCCGGGCGAGCTCGAGACGATGGAATACGCGGCGCGGAGCTGTCCCACGTTCCGCGAGGCGATTCAATGCAGCGCGCGGTACATGCACCTGCTCAACGAGGCGGCCGATATCACGCTCGTCGAGCAGGGTGACGAGGCCCTATGGCGCTTCCGCGTCACCGACGGCGTTCCTCAGTCGCGCGCCTCCAACGACTTCGTCCTCGTCTGCGCGGGGAAGTTCTCGCGGCGCTACGCGCGCATCGACGATCCGCCGCTCGAAGTCCATTTCATGCACCCGGCCCCGGCCAACCTGAGCTGCTACGAGGCCTTCCAGGGCAAGCTCAAGTTCGGGATGCCCCACAACGGCTTCCTGTTCTCGCGTGCGCTGCTCGAGCGTCCGATGGTCCGCGCTCACGCCGGACTGCACGTGGCGTTCGACACCTACGCCCGCGAGCTGTCGGGCAGGCTGAGGTCCGGCATCCGCAGCCGCGCGAGGGAGATCGTGAGCGAGCAGCTTGGCTCGAACGAGATGTGCATGGAGTCGGTCGCGGCCGCGCTCGCGATGAGCGTGCCGACGTTGCGCCGGCGCCTGGAGGACGAGGGGACTACCTTCACGGGTCTGGTGGACGACGTAAGGCGAGAGTTCGCGGAGAGGTACCTGCGAGATCCCGAGCGCAGCGTCAGCGAGATCGCGTTCAAGCTGGGGTTCGCTCACGCGCCCGCGTTCCACAAGGCGTTCCGGCGGTGGACCGGAGTGACGCCGTCGGAACATCGGACGCGCACCTGGGCGTAGGGCCTCACCCCCGAGCCCTCCGCCAGCGGAGAGGGTAGGCCGGGGATTCGAGCTATCGGTACGGGTTGACCATCATGTCGGTCGGAACGGGGGGCGGCGGCGGTGGCGCGGGCTTCGCGGTGGGCTTGTGCACCGGCGAAGGAATGACCGTTGCCGGCGAGTGCGCTGGAGCAACTGAGGTCGAGGCGGGGGCTGGCATCGAGGGCGTGACGCCAGCTACCGGCGCTTGGGGATCCACGACCGCCGGATGCTCGACGGGCACATCGCGGGTAGCCGCCGGCGCGGCGGACGGAGTGGCGACCGGCGCGGCGATGGCCGGGCCCTCGACGCGACCTTGCCCTGTGCCTTCCGCACGGGCGCGGTTCCACTCGAGCATGCCGCTCGCCACCGCCATGCCGGCCGCGAACAGCGCCACGCCGATGGATGCTCCGCGGTTCGAGACGGGCATCGCCATCATGCCGGACGTCTCGGGCAGACTCTTGCCGCTCGGCGCCGATCCGACGTCGGACACCGTGGACGGGGTGGACGCCACGCCGGACGGCGACACCCCCGACGGGGCCCCGCGGCCAGGTTCCGACTCGATCCTCCACGCTCGGAGCGCTTCCCGGCGTTCCGCGAGATCGCTGCCGAGCACCTGATCGACGCAGCTCGACACCTCTCTCTTGCCGCCGATGAGATCGTGCATCCTCGCGGCTTGCTCGAGCGCGTCCGCGAACTCCGCGGCCGTGGCGTATCGCTTGTCGGGGTCGCGAGTGAGCGCTTTCGTGCACACGACCTCGATCTCGGGGGGCACGTTGGGCGCGACGCTCCTCAGGGCGGGGATCGGGTCGTAGAGCAAGCGATTGAGCGTCTCGGCCTCGAATTCGGTCTTGAAGAGGCGTCGCCCAGCGAGCATCTCCCAGAGGCAGATGCCCATCGAGAAGACGTCCGCCCGCCGGTCGACCGTCTCCGACCGTGCCTGCTCGGGCGCCATGTACGCGAGCTTGCCCTTGAGCTGTCCGCTCTGGGTCACGGCGAGCCGGGTAGCCGCGCGGGCGATGCCGAAGTCCGTGATGCGCGACACGCCGTCGACGCCGACGAGGATGTTGTGGGGCGAAACGTCGCGGTGCACGATCTCGAGAGGTTTGCCGTCGTCGCCGGTCAGCTCGTGGGCGGCGTGGAGGCCGGCCAGCGAGTCGAGGGCGATGCGGATGGTCACCCGGTCGGGCACGTGTTTCCCGCTCTTGGCGGCACGATTGAAGAGGTGCCACACCGTGTCCCCCTCGATGTACTCCATCACGAGGTAGTAGCCGGCCTCGGTGGTGTCGATCTCGACGATGGGGACGACGTTCGGGTGATGGATCCGGGCGGCGAGACGCGCCTCGTCGAGGAACATCGAGATGAAGTCGTCGTTCTTGGCGAGGTGGTCGTGCAGCCGCTTGATCGCGTACAGCCGCTGAAACCCTCCCGCACCGCTGAGGCGAGCGAGGTAGACCGAGCCCATGCCCCCGACCGCGAGCTCGGCAATGAGCTCGAAGCGGTCAAGCCTGTCCTGGATCGGTTGCTCTTCGTCGACCACGGTTCTATCCGATACTACGAAGCGTAGCCCCGGCGCCGCTTTCTGTAACCAGTCGGGGCTTGAAGTCTTCTCTGGCTCACCCCTCTCCTCTCCAGGCGGTTCTCGCGGCAGTGGCCTTGTTGTAGGCTGACGAGCCTTGGTGACTTCACGTTTTGGCCTGCGTGCTGCGACGGCCGTACTTGGGTTGCTTTTGCCCCTGCTTCTCGCCTGGTGGCAGGGGTGCAACGTCTACAATTCGAGCCTGCTGTTGCCGGGAATTGGGGAAGGGGGGCCGGAGGCGGCCGCCGATGCGGGCGCCACGTGCCTCGCCAAGTGGCCGCAGCCGCCGGCCCAGAACGATCTCGCGGATAGCGGCGAAGAGACTTGGGTCGTCGCCATGCAGACGGTCAACGTGGGCGCCAACCCGGACGCCGGCGCTATCCTGCCGGATTCGGGCACGCCCCTGCCGCCCATCGGCTTCGACCTCGACAACGACTGCACGTGCTGCACGGAGCGATCCATGAACGCATGCGTCACCGGCGGAAGCTGCGTCGGGTCCAGCGTGGTCTGCGACGACGACGCCGGCCGCGATCACATCGCGCTAAACATCTTCCGTGTCGTGCCGAACGCGAGCGCAGCGGCCAACGCAGGGATGCAGGCGGGCCAGTTCAGCATCCTGCTCCAGGTGAGCGGCTACAACGGCACTCTGAACGATGCGAACGTGACCGTGGCGCTCTACGTATCCAACGGCCTTGTCGGCATCCAGGACGGCGGAAGCGTAACTCCTCACCACGACGGGACGGACATGTGGACCGTGGACTCGCACTACATCGCCACCACGCAAACCGGTGGAACGGTCCCCGAAGGAACCGCATGCAACGGCACCAGCGCATGCCAGCCCATCTATGTCGACAACAGCGCCTGGGTCACCAACGGCGTCCTCGTAGCGCGACCCGAGGCCACTCTCCCTCTCACTTTCGGTTACCGCGCGAACATCGGCGGTGCGCTCATGAAGCTGAACGACACGGTCATCTCCGGCACACTGCACCCGATCGAGGTCGGCGGAGGCCCGAGAGTCTGGGGGATCGTGAACGGCTCGATCTCGGGTCGCTGGGAAAGTGCCCAGCTTCTCAGCAATCTGGCCACGCTCCCCAACCCGGACGTCGACGGATCCTACCTGTGCGGAACCGATCCCCAGCTAGGAACGCTCTATCATAGCGCCAAAACCTACATTTGTTCGCTGCAGGACATTGCGTCGATCCAGGCCTTGGACAACACGATGTCGATGTGCGATTCGCTGTCCATGAGCCTCGGCTTTACCGCAGAATCCGCCATGCTTGGCACGGTCTACACGGTCGATCCGCCTCCGTCGGGCTGCGTGAGCGAAGCGGGCCTGTGGTCCGACACGTGCCAATAGCGTGCGCCGAGTCAGTCGCGCCGGTGAATCGTCACGCCGTACGACGCATCGGCTTGGCAAGCCCGATGCGCCGACGAGACTGGCAGACGCATCGACGTGGCTCATGCGCACACCGAACATCTCGTGGAGACCAACTCGCTTCGGGTGGCGGACCGAGACTCAACGTCTGGACCGCAGGCATGCTTTCTCTGGCATGACGGTTTTCCATCGATGATTGAGCGGCCCACCACCCCGGGACAGGCATCCCGCCAAGGACGTTTCGAGGGGATTGATCACGAGCACGGCAATCCATTCCCGTCTCGCCGCCTGACCTGCGAACGTTGGCGGTCGGCCCATGCCGGCGTGACCGGACAGCGTGCCACGGCTCGTAGCCCGACCATTCAAGCGTGGCCTACGATCCCGCGAGCGACGTCAGCACGGAAGACCAAACCTCCGATCCTGCCCTTTCATCCCTCGGCGCTCTTTCCGCCAAGCGTGCCCGATGTGTCTCCCTTGCGTCACAGACACGCCGTCCAAAGCTCGCCACTTTCCCTTGCACGCTTCGAAGGTCGATCTACGAAGAAAGGAAGCGCTGCGGGCCAGCCGTAGACGATCGATGGCCCTCGCAATGCATCCCTGGGATTCCAGAATTGGAGCCATGCCCGCCAACGTGAGCGCCTCTCGTAATGACGTCGACCCCGCTCCCGCGCCTCACGCCGCGATCCCCTCGTTCTGGTCGTGGATGAGCGCATCGACGGACCATATCGACGCGCCCCGACGCCGTGATGAACTCCCCCTCCCCATTGGCGGCGTGCTTCACCATCGATCCCCTCGCCCCGAGCCCGCCGTCGTCGGGTCGGAGCGCAGGCGGCGGGTGGGGCAAGTCTCGGCCGGCCCGTATTGCCCGTGACGATCACGCAGCCGAGCCGGCCGACGCGGGACCCCGCCCGCCGCCGAGCACCGACCCGACGACGGCGGGCGATCCGCCCACGGTTGCTCGAGTGCTCTTAGTTCGAGTTCGCCGAGTACGTCCCCCACGCGTCGCCGGGCGACTTCTGCTTCGGGAAGGTGAGCGTCTTGACGAGCTCACCGACGCACTTGGTGACCTCCTCGTCCGTCATCGACGACCCGTCGTCGCGCCAAGCGCGCACCTTGCCGTCGTTCGTGATGACGAAGCGGATCTTCACTTCGCCCTGCGTGGAGGGGTCGCGCTTCGTGCCCGCATGAAAGCACGCGTGCACCTTGCCCTGCGCGGGACGAATCGTCTTGAGCACGTCCTTCGGAGGCATCTGGTGCGGCGCCATCCACACGTCGTCCTCCGGCGGCGGCTTGGCCTCGGCTGCCGTCGCCGCGGGCTTCGCGGTATCGGGGGCCGGAGCGCTCGCCGACGGCGCCGGAGTGTCGTCCGCATGTTCCGCGGACGGCTTGTCGCCCTTCGAGGGAGCGACGTCGTCGCTGTCCTTGGGCGGGGGCGTTCCGCCTCCACAGGCAAGCGACAACGAACAACCAACGAGCGCGACCAGCAGCCAACGCATGACGGGGCCTCCCTTGCGAGGACGGGAGCCTAACCCTCGTACGAGGCAGCGCCTAGCACGGCCGGCGCTTTAGCCCACGATATCAGTCACCTAGACTGGAACTTCGCAATGAGGCTGCCCGAGACGCACCTGGAGACGCTGAGCGTGCCTGGCACGGCGCGAGGGTGCATTCGTCCGAGGTGTAACAAACACGTCGCACGGTCGTGTGGATGCGGCGTGGTACACCGCGCTCGCGGCGCCGTGAATGACTCGGGCGCCCGCCCAAGAGAGCGGCCATGAGAGCAGCCCGAACCGTGGTCTCCCTGGCAACCGCCATGCTTTCGGCGTCGGCCGCCGGCTGCATGGGCGGAGGCGATGACACCGTGAGCGCCGCGGCGGCCGTGAGCAGCGACGCAGGCGCCCCCGACGTCTCCGCTGACGTTGTTCAAGAGAGCGCCACGGTCACCGCGGCCTCCGCCGACCACGCGGAGCCGAGTGCCGCGCCGCCGCCCGTGGCCGGGATACGGGTTGCGAACTGGTCCCCCGACGCGCCGGCCATCGACCTTTGCGTCGCGCCGCACGGGACGACCGCCTTCCGCGGCCCGATGCTCGGAAGCTTGGTCGGGCAGGGAGACGACGCGGGCGTCGCGGCCCTGCCCTTCCCCTATGCGAGCGCTTACTCGTACGTGTCTCCAGGACAGTACGACGCGCGGCTCGTCGTGGCAGGCGCCTCCAACTGCGCGGCGGGGATCGGCGCCGACGTCACCAACCTCCCGGCCCTCGACGCCGACGGCTACGCCACGATCGCCCTCATCGGCGACGCAAACCCCGCCGCAGGGGCACCGGGCCTTCAGCTGGTCGGCTTCCCCGACGACGCCTACGCATCCTCCGGCGCGGCGCTGCGCTTCATCAACGCCGCCCCGGTGGCGTCGCTGGCTCTGGCGGACTTCGGGGAGCTCAGCGACACCAAGTTCGTCCCGCTCTTTCTCGCCGTTCACTTTGGCCAGGCGAGCAACGCCCCCGAAGCCATGGTGGCCGATGCGGCCTCCGGGCCCGTGGATCCGAATGGATATACGTCGATCGGCGCGCTATCGGACGCCACCCTCAGCCTCCGCGCACGAAATGGGGCAACGGACCTCGCGGTCGCCAACAACGTAAACATCGCGGCGGGAGCCATCGTCACGGTCGTCGCAGTCGGCCCGAGTGAGCTCGTCGAGTGCGTCGACAACGCGGGCACGCTCTCCTATCTCGGAGCGTGCGGCGTCATCTCGGGGGGCGGCGACGCGGGCGGCCTATAGGCCGTACTTCTTCAGCTTCTCGTAGAGCGTCGAGACCGCGATGCCGAGCGTCCGGGCGGCGCTGATCTTGTTCCCCTCGGCCTGGGCCAGGGTCTGGCGAATCGCCACGCACTCGATCCGGTCCAGCGTCTGCCCGCCGAGCGGAAGGCGGTCCAGCCGCGCGCCATGTTCTTCGGCAGAAGACACCGATATGCGAACGTGATGCGGCTCCAGCGTGCGCGTCTCGGGGTCGACGAGCGCCACGGCGCAGGCCAGCACGTTCTTCAGCTCGCGGACGTTCCCGGGCCACGCATGCGCCGACAGGACGACCAGCGTCTCCGCCGAGACGCGAAGATCGCGGCGCCCGAAGTCGGCGAGGAGGCTATCGACGAGCTCCGGAAGGTCGTCCAGCCGTTCGCGTAGAGGTGGAACCGGAACGACGGCCACGGCCAGTCGGAAGAACAGATCCTCGCGGAACCTTCGGGCGGCGACGTCCGTGCGCAGATCGCGGTTCGTCGCGGCGATGACGCGTACGTCGATGCGACGATCGACCTTCCCGCCGACGCGCCGTACCTTCCGGCTCTCGAGCGCGCGCAGAAGACGGGGCTGGAGATCGATGGGCAGCTCGCCGACCTCGTCGAGGAACAGCGTCCCACCGTTCGCGCGCTCGAACGCGCCTGCGTGAGCCGACACCGCGCCGGTGAACGCGCCACGCTCGTGCCCGAGCAGCTCACTCTCCGCAAGGTTGGCGGCCACTGATCCGCAGTCGAACACGACGAAGGGCCCGCCGGCGCGCCCGCTCTGGTCGTGGAGCGCATGAGCGAGGAGGTCCTTGCCGCAGCCCGTCTCGCCGAGGAGCGTGATCGTGACGTCGGTCCTCGCGATCCTCTCGAGCATGTCGAAGACTTCGTGCATCGCGGGAGATCGAGCCGCGAGCTTTCCAAGCCGGCGTACCGAAGAGTCGAGCCGCCGGCGGGCGGCGAGATCGTGCGCCTGCCTGCCGACTCTCAGGCGCGTGCTCTCGGTGGCGTGGGCGAGCTCCATCATGCGACTCCCCTTTCAACTGACCGCTTTCAACCAGGCCTGACGAAATTCACTCTAGTCGAGGCTGTTCGGGCGCACTGCTAACTCTCCGCAACATTGCGGGGCCGGACGCGCGCGGGGGGCGGATGTCACCGTCGACGCGAATCGAGTACGCCGTCGTACGTTCGAAAGATCGAACGGCCGGATCGGTGACGCGCTAGGCGCCGTACTTCTTGAGTTTCTCGTAAAGCGTCGAAACCGCTATTCCGAGCGCCCGCGCGGCGTAGATCTTGTTGCCGCAAGTCTGCGCCAGCGTCTGGCGAATGGCGGCCCGCTCGATGACGTCGAGGCGCTGTCCCGCGAGAGGAAGCCCATCGACCCACGATGGATCGTTCGATGAGCTGAGGAGGCGCAGGTGCTTCGGCTCGAGCAGTGCGCCACCCAGCTCGATCAACGTCAGTGCACACGCGAGTACGTTCTTGAGCTCGCGAACGTTGCCGGGCCATGCGTGTGCCCGGAGCGCATCGAACGCGGCGTCGGACCCGCGAAGCTCGGGGCGACCCAGATCCGCGAGGAGGGTGTGGACGAGCTCCGGTAGATCGTCGAGGCGCTCACGAAGTGGCGGAACCCTGACGACGGCGACGGCCAGGCGAAAGAAGAGGTCTTCCCTGAATCGCCCGGCGGCGACGTCCGCGCGAAGGTCGCGATTGGTCGCAGCCACGACCCGGACGTCGACCGGCTTGTCTTGCTTGCCGCCCACGCGCCGGACCGTCCGGCTCTCCAGGGCCCGAAGAAGGCGGGGCTGAAGGTCGAGCGGGAGCTCGGCGACTTCATCGAGAAAGAGGGTCCCACCATGAGCGCGCTCGAATGCGCCGGCGTGGGCGGCCACCGCACCGGTGAACGCGCCGCGCTCGTGGCCGAGCAGTTCGCTCTCGGCGAGGTTCGCCGCGACGGAGCCACAGTCGAAGACGACGAGCGGCCCTCGCCCGCGCAAGCTCTCCTGGTGCATGGCGTGCGCCAGGATGTCCTTGCCAGCCCCCGTCTCACCGACGAAGGTCACCGTGACGTCGGTTCGCGCGAAGCGCTTGAGCGCGTCGAACAGATCGTGCATCGCCGTCGAACGGCCGACCACCCGCCCGAACTGCCGAACCTCCCCCAGGCGCGAGAGCTCCGAGGGGGTCGTCCGCCGCCGACCTTCCGGCGGCGTCGACTTGCCCCGAGTCTCGGACGCGGCGGGAGCCTCGCACGAGTCGTCGGCCCCAAGGAGGCCCTCGACGATGCTCAAGCCGGGCACGATGCGGGTCCCCTGGCTTGCTTGGCAGGCGCGATGAACGGTCGCAATGCGGTTGCTGCAGGAGTTACACGAGCACCGATGCCCGCATTGCCACTTCTATGCAACGATCATGAAAACAATTACGACGGTTGCGACTCTCTTCGTATGGATACGTATTGATACGCTCGGATACATGAAATTCCGAGTTTCGGAATGTGGGAGAGAGCCCGTCCGTAACGAGAGGGTGATCGGCGCGTGACTTTGTCGGCTGTGAGTCTGCACGGCATTGCGCACATCGTCGGTATGCGCAATGTTGCGCCGCGATCAGATGGCTCGGCGACTAGCTGGAACGGGCGCGAGAGCGCGCGAGGCCGTGATCCGCCTGTCGTGCGCGATCGGGATCGCCTGCGCTAGCATGGTCGCTGGTTGCGGCGGGGGCGACGATACGGAGAGTGAGTCGAGCCTGTCGACCGGCAGGCCGATCGTCGATGCCTCGACGGAGGCCTCGGACGTCGCGAGCGAGGTGCTCCCGACGGAGGCGGCGGACGACGAAGGCGGCAGCGACGCCGAGGAGGCGACGGCGAACCCGAGCGTCGACGCAGGCGTCGCATCCGCGACCTTCGCGTCCGGCGGCATTGCCCTCGGCCCCGCGGGCTGCGGAGGGGCGGCGGTGACGTCGATGTTCTCCATCAGCAACGGGGGGACAGCTGCACTGTCGGTCACGGCGGCGACGACGGGATCCGCCTTCTCCGTGAGTCCGAGCAGTCTGAGCGTGGCAGCGGGGGGCTCGGGCGCCCTCGTGATCACGGGGACCGTTCCGGGCTCGGCGATTGTCGGTATGGCGCTGACGGGCTCATTGAATCTTTTCACGAACGACCCCGCGCACGCGAACGTGTCCCTCCCGCTGTCGGTGACGCCGAGCGGCGCGACAATCACCTTCGCACCCTCGTCGCCGACGACGGCCGCATTCCCATCGACGGGGGGAGGCGCCACCGCCACGCCCATCGCACTGACGCTGGTCAACACGGGGAACGGTCCGGCGACCGTCACGCTGGGGACGCCGTCCGATCCGCAGTTTTCGCTCACGGGGGTGCCCAGCAGTGGCTCCCTCGCACCCGGCGCGACGTTGACCGCCACGGCCGGCTTCACACCGAACGTTGCGACCGCGACGATGGCGATGGCCACAGCGACGGTGACGGTCTCCGGGGCAACCTGCGGGACGAGCGTGTCTTCGATCACGCTCTCGGGCGACGTCGCGCACGCCCAGGTCGCCGGGTGGCCCACGGCGCCCATCGACTTCGGCCCCGTCCCGTGCGGCGGCGCGGCACCGCCCTACCAGATTATCATCCTGACCAACTCGGGCGGCGGCGATGCGCACTTCACGTCCGTGGTCCTCAGCGGGGCACCGGGCTTCAGCACGGGAAATATGTCGGGGCCGATTCCGGCCGGGGGATCGTTCGCGTTCTCGGTCCTGGCTCCCGCCGTGCCGACGCCGTCGCCGCTCACTCCGATCACGGCGACGTTAACCATTACGACCGACGCCGACACGTCGCCCCATACGATCACGCTGACCGAAGAGCCGCAGGGCGCCGTCCTGGCGTTCGACACGTCGCCGACGCCGAATTTCGGCAGTTTCGGCTCCGTGGTCCTCTTGCAGGGGGCGACGCAAAACTTCAACGTCACCAATACGGGGAACGCCGCCGCCAACGTCACGCTCACGGCAACGCAGACCGGGGGCGGCGACGACGCGGGCGCGTCGGCGATGGCCGACGCCGGGCCTGACGCGACGCTCGAGGCGCAGGAGCCTCCGCCGCCCTTCGTCGTCTCGAACGCCGCGTTCTCGATCCCGGCGAGCGGGTCGCAAAGCGACTCGGTCACCTTCAGCCCCACCGCCGCGAATGGCGAGAGCGGCACGATCGCGATCTCGACGACGGACGTGCTCTGCTCGCCGCTGCCGTCGGCCATCCCGGTCTCCGGCGTCGGCATCGGGGGGGGGCCCTCGGTCGCTCCGACGTCGATCGCGTTCTCGGCGAGCTGCGGGGGCGCCGCCGCGGCCCCGCAGACCTTCACGGTGAGCAACAACGGCACGGTGAACTTGAACTGGATGATGGGCGCGGTGACCGGCTCCGGCAGCACTCAATACGCTGTCGCCGCCGTCCCTCCGCCGGGACTGCTCATGCCGGGAGGCAGCTCCACGGTCACAGTCACGCCGGCCGCGATTCCCTCGCCGGCCTCCGACCCGGCGCCGTCGGCGTTCGCGGCACAGATCGTGATTACGACGGATGTCCCCTTCGACAATCCGCACGTGGTCTCCCTGAGCGAGACGGCGCTGGGCGACGAGCTCTCTCTGTCGGTGCAGAGCTTCCGTTTCGGCCAGTTCCCGATCGGCACGACGACGCTGCCCCAGACGTTCACGGTCACGAACAACGCGAACGCGGGTTCTCCCTCGGCGAACGTCTCGCTCGCGCTGCAGGGGTCCGGCGCGAGCACCTACGCAGTGACGCCCACGACCATCGCGAACCTCGCCCCGGGTGGGGGGGTCTCCAACATCGAGAGCGTCACGTTCGATCCGCCGACGGCGGTTGCGGACCCCGCGAGTATCGTCCTGACCACATCGGACAGCCTGTGCACGGCCCTTCCGGCGCCCATCCAGCTCACAGGGACGGGCACGCAGGGCATCGTCTCGGTCTCCGCGACGACGCTCGCGTTCGGAACGGCCGCGAACGACCCGCAGGGCCTCGTCAACTGCGGCGCGACAGGACTACCGAACACGTTCACCGTGTCGAACGTCGGCAACGAGAGCTTCCAGATCACGGCGCTCACGCTCGGTCTCGGCGCCTCGTCACCCTTCGTGCTCTCGGGCCCGGGGACGAGTCTTCCGGCGACGGTCGGCATCGGGAGCAGCGTGACCATCACGGTCACCCCCAACGCGATTCCGCAGGCGGTCGCGAATCCGAACGACGCCACTCCGTTCACCGACACGCTGACCGTCACCACGAACGCCGCCCAGGATTCGCCGCACGCCGTCTCGCTCGTCATGCAGGCCCGCGGAGCGGTAATCGCGAGCACGCCGCTGACGACAGCTTGGAGCTTCGGCACGATCACCCAGGGATCGATCGGCACCTTCACGAGCACCATCCAGAACACCGGCAACGCGGCCGCGTCCGTCGCGCTCACGGGCCTCGCGCAGCCGACGATCTTCGGCCTCCAGAACAACCCGACGACGGCCGTCCCCAACGGGACGACATCCATCGTCGGTCAGTTCACGCCACCCTCGCCGGATGGCTCGTGGAGCGATCAGGCGACGCTCGTCGTCACGACGCCCCAGGTCTTCTGCGAGCCGCTTCCGGCCACATGGACGAGCCCGACCATCACCGTGTCGGGGGCCTCGAACAGCACCGCGCCCGTCAGCTACTCGGGCACCCTCTCCTTCCCGACCACCGACTGCGGCTCTGCCGCGCCCGCGGCGGAGACCATCACGCTCACCAACAACACGAACCAGGCCTACGCCGTGACGCTGAGCCTGAACGCCGGTACCTTCTACACCGTGTCGAGCTCCTCGATAGCGGACGGCGGGTCGGGCACGCTCCCCGCCAGCGGGACGGCGACGATCGTCGTCACTCCGCAGACTGTCACCCCGGGCCCCACCACCCAGTCGGGGTCCACACCCTATGCGGACGATCTGCTCGTCGGCCTGACCACGATTGCGCCCGACGGAGGACCCGGAGTATCCGTCACGAGCTTCACGATCCCGATCTCGTGGACGCTCAACGGAGCCGTCCTGTCGCTCCCCCAGGGTCTCGGTCCGAACACGGACGGCATGGGGAACCCATTTTATCCCGCGGACACGACGAGCGGATTCACCATCCCGATGGCCAACAGCGGCACGGCCGCTGCGAGCGTGACCTTCGCGATCAATCCCGCGAACGTCTTCGCGTTCTCTCCGGCCCCTCCCATCCAGGTGGTGACCGGCGGGCAAACCGCGCCCCAGTTGACGAGCTCGGGCGCCAACGCCACGTGCCCGGCCACGACCAGCGGCACGGCGACGTTCTTCTATTCCGGGCCCGTGTGCCAGCCGTTCCAGTTCCCGACCGTCACGGTCGATTCCTGTGTGGGTACGTTCTGAGGCGCAAGCGGGCGCCCGTCCGCTGCGAGCAAGGTAGAAGCCATGTCCAATCAACGTCTACCGCGTACTTCACCGCCGGAGCTGCCGGCTCGCGCGAGCGACGCCTCCGTCGACCACGCTCTCGCGCTTCTTCTCGCCGACGAGACCGAGGCGGCCCTCAGATGGGGGGCGGCGGCCCTGGAAGAAGAGCCGTCGACGCCCAGTGCGCTCATCGTGACGTCTCTTCTCCTCTGGCAAATGGGGAGAACGCGAGCCGCCATCGACGGTCTCGGGGCCGCCGTCGAGCTGGCGATCGCAGCCGGGAACCTGCCTCTCGCGATCGCCGCCGTCGGGGATCTGCGAACGCTCGGGGTGGACGTGACGGAGCACCTCGACCGGGTCTCGGGCGCGTTCTGTCTGGGGTCCGACCGCCTCCAGGAAAGTCGAACTCTGCGTTCGCTTCCCGACACGCCCGGGCTCAGGCCACTCAGCCCGTTTCTCACGGGTCCGGCCCTCGCATCCAAGGCGGCTCAGATCCTGAAGACGGCGCAGCGGGCGGTCGGCGAGTCGTTCGGTAGCGAGTTCCCCGTCATCACTCCCCTGCCCCTCTTCAGTGAGCTCCCGAGGGAAGCGCTGCGCGAGCTGCTCACGGTATTCGACATGGTCACGGTGTCGGCCGGCCATCAGGTCGTGCGCGAAGGCGAGGTCGCCTCGGCTGCGTACATCGTCGCCCGGGGCGAGCTCGAGGTCTCGCGGCGGATCTCGGAGAGGAAGGATGCGCCCCCGCTCGTCCTCACCCGCCTGACCGCTGGAGCGTTCTTCGGGGAGATGGCTCTCCTCTCGCGGCTCCCTTCCGCCGCGAGCGTCGTCGCGACGCGGCCGTCGATCCTGCTCGTCGCGCGTCGCGAGGCAATCGAGGCCATCGCGGCGAGACGCCCGGAGACGGGCGTCGAGCTGGCCGCGCATTGCCGCCGCCAGTCCGTGTCGAACCTCGGATGGGCGTCGCCGGTCCTCTCCGCCGTGCCCGCGAACGAACGTGCGGCCCTGGTCGAGATGTGCGAAACGCGCCTCTTCGGGAAGGGAGAGCGACTGGTCAGGGAAGGCGACGAGGCCCTCGGTCTTCACCTGATCATCTCCGGTGAGGTTGGCGTCATCGGCCGCGACGGCGGAGAGCGCGTCGTTTTGGCCACGCTGACAGCCGGGGAAACCGTCGGGGAGGTCGAGCTCGTCCTCTGCCGGAGATCGATCGCCGATGCGATCGCCACGCGTCCCACGGCCACTCTCTTTTTGCCCCGCGATGAGTTCTTCACGCTCGTGCAGGACCACCCCGGCGTTCTGCACGCACTCTACGCCGTCGCCGTCAGGCGGCACATCGAGACGCGACAGGCGCTCGAGTCCGGCTCGGCTGCGGTCGCCGACGACTACACCGTCGACCCGATGGGCGTCGACGAGACGCTGCTCCGAAGCAGCCCCCCCCCGGCGATGGCGGCGCTTCCGTTCGAGCGACCCATCGTGCCGGCGCGGATCGTGTCCGTGGCGAACGCGGCCCCCGCAACGCGAACCGCGAGGATGGCGGTCGCCGGGACGACGCTGCGTATGTCCACGGCAACTCCACCTGGTCCGCCCGTCGTCAGCACGAGGCCCGAGTCCGTCGCGTCCACGCAGGCGGTCAGCGTGCAATCGCACTCCACCATCGCGCCGACGAGCGCGACCCATTCTCCCTCGCCCCGCCTTCGACGGTCGGGCTTCCAGGCGGTTACCGGTGGAGCGATCGCGGTAGCCGGGGGGGTGCTCATCGCGCTCGTGGCGACGCACGGCGGGTTCGGGGGCACGCAGGGCGGCGGGGCCTTGGGCGCCGCTGCCGCGAACGGCACGCTGGCCCCTCAGACCGAGACGGCGATCGCGGTCGGGGACCCAAGCCCGGCTCCGAGCGTCACAGCGAGCTTCTCGACCGCACCCAGAGTCTCGAGGAGCACAGCCTCGGCCCCGCCCCCCCCGGCGCGGCCGTATCACGCTGCTCCGGCCTCCACGATGAAGGCGACGCCCACACCGAAAGAGACGGTCGCCGCGCCCCTCGCCGCCCCCGCCGCCTCTCTTCCGCCGGCAGCGGCTGCCCCGCCTTCCGCCGAGCCGAAGCCCGTTGCCCCGAAGGCTCCCGCGACGGCGGACGAGTACGGGGGACGCGAATGACAGCGCGCACGGTCCTGCCGGCCTGTCTCGCTCTCGCGCTGGCAACGCCCGGGATAGCGCAGGCACAAGCGGGCGATTCGGCGCACGCGGAGGCTCTGTTCAACACGGCCATGCGGCTGCAGGACGCACGCATGTTCGAGGAGGCTTGCCCGAAGTTCGCCGAGAGCAAGCGTCTCGCGCCCGGCATCGGCGTCACGCTGCATCTCGCGGACTGTTACGAGCGGCTGGGCCGCAAGGCGAGCGCGCTGCGCGAGTTTCGCGAGGCGCAGAAGTTGGCCCTCGAGCGCCACGACAAGCGAGCCGACGTGGCCTCGGCCCACGCAAACGCGCTCGAGCCGCAGGTGAACCAGCTCACGATCGCAGGCGCCCCCGCGGAGGGAGCCGCGGGAGCGGGAGCGATAACGCTCGACGGCGAGCCGGTGTCCGTGGACGAATTGGGCAAGCCCCTCGCGGTCGACCCTGGGGATCACACGGTCACGATCACGTCGCCTGGGCAGCCCCCCCGTACGTTCAGCGCCCACGTCGAGGCCGGCGCGCTTGCGACGACGGTGACCCTCGGTGATGCCGCTGGACCCTCTCCGGCACCCCCGTTGATCGCGCCGTTGCCCCCCTCACCGCCACCGGCCGATGCGGACGATCTCGCCGCCCGTACTCCCCGCCATTGGATCGGCGCAGAGCTCATCGGCGCGGGCCTCGCGGGCCTCGGAATCGGAGCGATCCTCGTGCCTTCCAACAGGATGAACGCCGACACGGATTGCGACCCGCCGCAGCACATTCTGAAAAACTGGATCCCCTCGATCATCGCCTTCTCGGCGGGCGCAGTCGCCGTGGGGGGGGGACTCATCGTCTATCTGTCGGCTCCGAAGCGAACGAGCGTCGCCGTGGTCGTCGCTCCAACCCCACTGCCCGGGGGCGGCGGCGCCACCCTGCAGGGCAGCTTCTGATCGAGGACGGTCGCGAGACCGATCCTTGCCGAGGGCGCATGTCACACTCGCCGTCCGCACCGCTTCGCGCCGCAGCCGTCGTCTGCGGTCTCGCGGCGCTGCTCTGCCCGGGGCAGGCCGGTGCGTATTGCCGCGCGGTCACCGCGAGCCCACCGGCCGGCTACAACCCCGCGACGCAAGGGTGTTTCGACGGCGAGCCGGACGGGGGCCCCGTCTTCACCCTCTTCTGGAGAAACCAGTGCACGAGCTACAGCCTGCAGAACCCGGCCACGAAGCAGATCCCGCAGAGTGACGTCTCGCGGATCGCCGCGCAGGCGTTCGCCTCGTGGAGCAGCGCTTCCTGTCCGGGAGGGATGCCGAGCATCTCCGCCATCGCCTACCCCACGGTCGAGTGCAGCCAGGTGCCTTCGCAGGAGCACAACAACGTCATCATTTTCCGAGACGACGTCTGGCCGTACGACGACTCCGCCAACGCCATCGGCTTCACGACGCTCACCGTCGACCTCACGGACGGCGAGATCGTCGGCGCCGACATCGAGATAAATTCTGCCAATTACCAGATTGTGGCCGACGGCCCCGCCATAAACGGCGCCTACGATCTCGGTAGCATCCTGACACACGAGGCGGGCCATTTTCTCGGCCTCGCTCACTCGGCCGACAAGAGCGCCGTCATGTACGCGTTCTATCAGCCCGGCTCTACCACGCTGGCGGACGACGACATCTCGGGGATCTGTTCGACGTACACCCCGGATGGATCCCGCAACACGAGTACGGGTGCGGTCGCCCAGGAGACGTGCAATGCGGCTCCGCTCCTCGGATTCCTGTCCGAGTGCGGATCGCTCGACTCGGGTATCGGGGGTTCGTTTGCGACGGCGGTGGGCTCGGGCGCGGGCGTCGACGGCGTCGGGGGCACGGACCCACCCGCTCCGTGCTCCGCGACGACGTGCGCGACGAGTCGGACATTGGGCTCCCGCACTTCCGGCCGCGAGGGAGCAGCCAGCGGCTTCGCCACGTGTGCGTTGGTGGCCTTCGGCGCACTCGGCCGCCGAAGGAAACGAGGGAGACGAGCGCCAACGGCCTCCCCGCCGCCGGCTTGATCACTGAGGCGCGGCGTCGCCGGTGCTGCTGGCCTCCGAGACGGTGCCCGTGTCGACGACGATAGCGGCGTCCGACGCGCCCGCGTCGACGACGGCAGCGGCATCCGACGTGCCCGCATCGGGTCCCGTGCCTGCGTCCGGCGGCGAGCAGTACATGGCCGCGCCGGCATCGTCCCCGCCTCCAAAGAGGTCGCCGAAAGGGTTGCCCCCATCGCCGCCGAAGAGGTCCGCTAAGGGGTTGCCGCCTTCTCCTCCACCGGCGAAACCCGGCAATCCGGCGAACCCCAGCGGCGCCTCACACGTCTGCCCGCCGGTGCACTCCCTGTCCGATGCGCAGCGCTGTTGCTGACCGGGCTTGCAGCTCGCCTGGCAAGCGGTGCTCGTACCGAGACTCAAGTTACCTCCCGCGAAGGCCCCGCCCCCAAGGGCGAGCCCCACCCCTGCCTCGGCGCCCGCCTCGGCCCCGGCGTCGACTCCGCCGTCCGGAGTCGGCGTCCCGCTGCAACAGACCTCGGCGCCCGAACAATTCGAGGCGCTCGTGCAGTCCATCGTCGTGCCGTTGCATGAGCCCGTCGGTACGCAGGAGGGCGTGGGGATCAAGTTCGCCAGGCTCGCCGCCCCGCCTCCCGTGAACACGCTCGCGAGGCTCGCGAGGTCGAGACCCGGCGTGCAGCACGTCATTCCCGTCCCGCACAGCGGGCTGCCCGCCGTCATGTTGCAGGGCACCGACGGAGGCCCGCTGTCCGTGACAGTCGAGGTGCTCGAGTCCACGCCCGCTTCCGCGGGAGCCTTGTTCGACGACGAGCTGCATGCAACTGCGAGCGTTACGCCGACGACCGTTCCAACGCCGATTCTCAAATGCCTCATGACATGAACATGTGGCATCCGGTCGCCCAAACGGATCACCACGCAACCGCAAAAGTCCTCGACTGCACAGCAATTGTCCTGCGCGGCTAAGCCGCCACGTCGGGTCGACACGATCGATCGAAAAAGGAATCGACGGTTGATCGGTCTGTGCGCGCGCTGACCACAACCGAACCATGAAATCGATTCGAGTGATCGGTATTGGCTCCCTTGCGGCCTTCATCTTCGCCTGCGGCACGGGATGCGGGGGCAGCGCTGCGACTGGCGGCAGCGCGCCGCAGAGCGACCCCGACATCGACTACAGCGTGGCTCCGGTCACGCTCACGATGAGCACGTTCAACGTGCCCGCGGGCGGCGAGGTCTTCTATTGCCAGACCTTTGCGAACCCCTGGGGCAAGCAGGTCGACATCAAGACCTATGCGCTCGACATGGGGACCGGCTCTCACCACATGTTCGCGTTCTACGATAGCGGCGCCACCGACGGAGCCCTGGCGCCATGCCCGAACGGCGGACTGACGTTCGGCGCGTTCACGTTCTCGGCGCAGAGCCCCAAGCTCACGGTGACTTACCCCGAGTCGGTCGGCGCGACGCTCCCTTCGGGGACGGGCTTCCAGATGATGGTGCACTACCTCAATACGACGGCGAACGAGATCACGTCGGCCGTGAACCTCACGATGTACGTCGCGAAGCCCGCTGCCGTGACGCAGCACGCCGGTACGATCTTCCTCAACCAGGCGACGATGTCAGTTTCCTCGAACTGCACGTCCGGCTGCGAGTCGACGGCGTCGTACACTCTTCCGCAGGACGTCAACATCCTGTCGGCCGCCAGCCACATGCACAAGTACGCCACGAACTTCGTCTCGACGACGTCGACCGGAATCACGTTGTTCGAGACCACCCAGTGGGCCGAGCCCGCGCCGAAGACCTACTCCCCGGCCCTGCACCTCGCATCGGGCACGACCATCACGTGGACGTGCACGGACGTGAACATGACCGGTCAGGAGCTGACGTTCGGCGAATCGGCAAAGACGAACGTGATGTGCATCTCGACCAGCATCTTCTATCCCGTGTCCGACGTGACCAACCCCGTACTCGGCGACCCGACGGGCTTCACGTTCTGAACCGACGCGTCTTCGCCGAACCATCGAGGTCGCCGCCGAATACGTCTTGCGCAACAGACGTGGTCAGGCTGCGGACGGCGCGCGACCATCGTCAGGTGCTCGGAGCCTCGCGCGGGCCGTAGGTCATGACCAGGAACATGTGCAGGGGCTCCTCACCTTCGTTCCAGTACTCGTGCGGGACGTCCGCCTCGAAGAGGATGGCGTCGCCCGCGCCGAGGCGATGACGCTCGCCGCCGACGACGAGTTTCAGCGTCCCGCCTACGACGACGAGGTTCTCCGTCGTGCCGGCCGTATGCGCTTCCGCCTTCTCTACCGACGCCGGCGCAAGATGAAGCTCGTAAAACTCGGCGAGGCGCAGCTGATCCACGGGAAACAGGGCCCGCGAGACGAACGCCCCGTCGTGAGACGTCAGGACCCTCGCCGTCGAGGCACGCATGACGGCAGGACGCTTCGAGGGCCGGTCGGTGATCAAGGCCGAGAAGGGCAAGTCGAGAGCGCTGGCGATTTTCCAGACGACGTTGATGGTGGGAGTGCTCTTGCCGCGCTCGATCTGACTCAGCATCGCCCGGCTTACCCCCGATGCCCGCGACAACCGTTCGAGCGAGAGCCCACGCTTGGTGCGAAGCCGGCGGAGGTTGGACCCGACGACGGGCGTGAGGTCGGACGACGCGGTCGGTGGAGCGACTTTGAACGCGCCGGGCCGACCGACCGTCATCACGGCAACGTTGTCCAATAAGATAGACAAGTAGTCAAGAGCCAGGGCGGCCATCGCCCGCGCATTCCCCGCGCGCACGGACCATCCAATGTAGCGGAGGAAAAGCCAGCGCCGCCCTGCGCCGTCGTTGACCCTCGAGCGCCGCCGCCTTACTTGGGGTTGGTCCCTAAACGTTCCCTCGGAGCCCAATCCATGACGACCCAAACACTCGGCGCGCCGGCTGCTCGCCAGCTCGCCAATACGACGAAGACTCCGCCCCAATGGGTCGGCGTCACCCCGCGCTGGCTCGTGAGCCTGCTGCCTTGGACGCCCGTCGAGGCAGGCACTTACCGCGTGAACAAGGTGAAGGAGGGGGGAGAGAAGGGGATCGGGATCGAGTGCAGCCCGAGTGACGCCGACGACTTGCCCTCGACCTTCGTCGACTACGAGGACCAGCCGCGCGAGTACACGCTGAGCACCGTGACGACGACGATCGAGGTGCAGACGCGGATCTCCGACCTCTACCGGAGTCCGATGGATCAGGTCCGCGAGCAGCTCGGCGTGCTCGTCGAGATGGTGAAGGAGCGGCAAGAAGAAGAGCTCGTCAACAACTCGACCTACGGCCTCCTCGGCAGCGTCCACCCGTCGATGCGGGTCGGCACTCGCGCGGGGGCGCCGACGCCCGACGATCTCGACGAGCTCATCGCGAAGGTCTGGAAGGAGCCGGCGTTCTTCCTCGCCCATCCTCGCGCCATCGCCGCCTTCGGACGGGAGTGTACGCGTCGGGGTGTGCCGCCGCCGACGATCACGATGTTCGGGTCGCCGTTCGTGACCTGGCGAGGTATCCCTCTCGTCCCGTCGGACAAGATGAAGATCGAAGGCGACAAGACGAACATCCTGCTGCTTCGCACCGGCGAGAAGAAGCGCGGCGTCGTGGGGCTCTTCCAGCCGGGAATCCCGGGCGAGGCAAGCCCAAGCCTCTCGGTGCGCCTGATGGGCATCAATCAGCGCGGCGCCGCCTCGTACCTGGTCTCTCTCTACTGCTCCGCGGCCGTCCTCACCGACGACGCGATCGGCGTCCTCCAGGGAGTCGAGGTCGGCAAGTACCACGACTACAAGCCGTGACTCCCACCGATCCGAGTGACGCAGCAGGCCTCGCGAAGGAGATCGAGCGGCTCGCAAACACGTACTTCGCCGGAGGATCCGTACCCGCGGTCGGGGGGGTCCCCATCGCGCCCCTCCCGATCGCGGCCGCGTCGCCGGGCGTGTTCCCGCCACCCAACCTCGGACCGAGCGCCCTCAACGTCGGTGCCGGCGGGGCGTCGCCTGCGGTGACGTTGCCACCCATCCCTGGTCCCGTGCACCGGCTTCCCCTTGCCACCACCCCGCCACCCAAGGAAAGCGACCTGCGCGCGCTACCCACGGTGCTCTCGGAGAACCTGGGCACCCCTTCCGCGATTACTCTCGCCAGCGTTGGGGCGGGGGATGCACCCCAGCCGTACTTCCTCGAGCTCGCGGGGTTGCCATCATCGAGCGCCCCGCAGGGGTTGCCGAGCGCCGCGCAGGGGTTGCCGTCACCGAGCGCCCCGCAGGGGTATTTGCCGACCGAGCTACCCGCCTGGCACGAGACGTCTGTGCCGTCGCTTCCCGGGGCAGCCCCTCCGGCGCCCGACGTCGCGTCGCCCCGTGCCGCGGCGCCTGCCGCAGTGGCCAATGCGCCATCCTACGAGTTTCGGCCCGAAGTCGTGCCGAACCTGCCGTCGGCACCCCGACCCTTCGACGCGAACGGAGTGAAGGGTGACTTTCCGATCCTCCAGGAGCGCGTGCACGGTCGGCCGCTCGTCTGGCTCGACAACGCGGCGACGACGCAGAAGCCGCAAGCCGTCATCGACCGCCTCTCTTACTTCTACGCCCACGAGAACTCCAACGTGCACCGAGCCGCGCACTCGCTAGCGGCGCGCGCCACCGACGCATACGAGGCGGCACGCGAGAGGGTGAGCCGCTTCATCAAGGCGCCTTCGGCGAAGGAGATCGTCTGGGTCCGTGGCACGACGGAGGCTATTAACCTGGTCGCCCAGAGCTGGGGCCGCCGCAACGTCGGCCAGGGCGACGAAATCGTGATCACGTGGCTCGAACACCACGCGAACATCGTCCCGTGGCAACAGCTCGCGGCCGAGAAGGGCGCACGTCTGCGCGTCGCGCCGGTGAACGATCGGGGCGAGGTGATCCTCGAGGAGTACGAGAAGCTGCTCGGTCCGCGGACGCGCATCGTTTCGTTCGCGCACGTATCGAACGCGCTCGGCACGATCACCCCGGCGCGCGAGATGGTCGCCATGGCGCACCGCCATGGGGCACGCGTGCTCGTCGACGGCGCGCAGGCCGTCTCGCACATGCCGGTCGACGTGCAGGCGCTCGACTGCGACTTCTACTGCTTCTCCGGGCACAAGGTGTTCGGACCGACCGGCATTGGAGCGCTCTTCGGCAAGGCCGACGTGCTCGCCGCGATGCCCCCCTGGCAGGGGGGCGGGAACATGATCGAGGACGTGACGTTCGAGAAGACGACTTACCAGGAGCCGCCCGGCCGGTTCGAGGCGGGCACGGGGAACATCGCCGACGCCGTGGGTCTCGGGGCGGCGCTCGACTACCTGAGCGCGATCGGCATCGAGCAGGTGAGAGACTACGAACACGAGCTCCTTGTCTACGCGACCGAAGAGCTCACGCAGGTGCCGGGGTTGACCCTGATCGGCACCGCACCCGAGAAGGCGGGCGTACTGTCGTTCGTGCTCAACGGGGTCCGCACCGAGGACATAGGCGGCGCGCTCGATCAGGAGGGCATCGCCGTGCGCTCGGGACACCACTGCGCGCAGCCGGTGCTCCGACGTTTCGGGCTCGAGAGCACCGTGCGCGCCTCGCTCGCCCCCTACAACACGTGCGAGGACATCGATGCGCTGGTCGCCGCCCTCCTGCGTCTGCAGGGCGGGCGGGGGCGCCGCACCTGACGCCGCTCGCCGGCGAATTCCTGGCTTCTTGGGTGGATGTACGGCCTGGGTGGATGTAAGGCGGCCCCGGCTCGCCTGCGCTGAGCGTTCGGGGTTCCCACGTTCGCGGAGAACGTTTCCCCAAGTTCACAAATAGCAACAGAAAAGGATGGGACCCTTGACGGGCCGTGGCGCAACCACCCGTGACTCAGGGAGCCCTCGTGGGGCCGCCGTCCAGCGCCCCTCCCCCGCGCATCGACGGGCTGCGCAGCTCGATCACCGATACCATCGGTCACACTCCGCTGGTCGAGCTCCGGCGACTCGCCGCCGGTCTCCCCGGCAGAGTGGCCGTGAAGCTGGAGTCGCGCAATCCGACGGGTAGCGTGAAGGACCGGGTTGCGGCCGCGCTCGTCGGAGACGCCGGGGCGCGCGGGCTTCTGCGCTCAGGGGGGACCCTCGTCGCGGCCACGAGCGGAAATACGGGGCTCGCGCTCGCTCAGATCGGTGCGGCGCGTGGCTACAAGGTCCGGCTGACCATCCCCGAAGACTGGTCCCACGAGCGCCTGGCATTGCTCCTGTACCTGGGCGCCGACGTGGTCGCGACCCCCGGGGGCGGAATGCGGGCGGCCATCGACCGCGCGCACGCTATCGTCGCGTCGACTCCAGGCGCCGTCCTCGTCGACCAGTTCGCGTCGCAAGCGAACGTCGGCGTTCACCGGCGCACCACCGCGGCGGAGATCTGGGCCGACAGCGACGGAGAGGTGGCTGCCTTCGTGGCGGGCGTCGGCACGGGCGGGACGATCTCGGGTGTCGCGCTGGGCCTCCGGGCGCGCCGCCGGGACGTGCATATCGTGGCGGTCGAACCCGAGGCCTCGGCGGTGCTGTCCGGAGGCCCGTCGGGGCGGCACGCCATCCAGGGGATCGGGGCGGGCTTCGTACCGCCACTCTTTCGGTTCGATCTGGTCGACCAGATCGTTGCCGTGTCGGACGACGACGCCTTCGCAGGCACACGCCGGCTGGCATGCGAGGAGGGGATCCTCGCGGGGGTCTCCTCGGGCGCGACGATCCATGCGGCGCTGGCGCTCGCCGGTCAGGAGCGCATGGAGGGCAAGCTCATCGTCGCCATGGTGTGCGATTCGGCCGAGCGATACGTCACGAGTCCCCGACCCGAAGTGCGGCCGTCGCGTGGCCGCTGACGCTACACTGCGACGGGCGCGCGAGGCCTCAGTCGACGTTCGCCGCCTGATTGACGGGGAGCACGTGCTGGCGCATTTCCAGCCTCTCGTCTCACTCCGACGCCGGTCGGTGGTCGGAGTCGAGGGCCTGAGCCGGGGCTGGGATCCGGCGACCCGGACGGTGATTGACGCGCCAAGGCTGTTTACGGCGGCCGCCGCCCAGGGCTTGAGCCGTGAGCTCGACCTGCTCTGCCGCCGCAAGCTCCTGGCCGATTTCCGAGTGATGCTCGACCGGCAGTCCCACCTCGTGCTCTCGCTGAACATGGAGCCATCGGCGATCGACAAGCGCCAGTGGACCGGTCATCTTCTCACCCAGGTCGGAGAGGCGGGCTTGAGCCCCAGAAATATCGTCCTGGAGATCGTGGAGTCGGCGGTCAAGGACGAGCGCGAGCTGCGGCGCTGGGTGCACGCTTACCGCGAGGCCGGCTACCTGATTGCCCTGGACGACGTCGGCGCCGGGCACTCGAACCTGAACCGGATCCCGCAGCTGCAGCCCGACATACTGAAGGTGGACCGGTACCTGGTGCACGGCATCGACAGTGACTTCTACAAACGAGAGATCTTCAGGTCCCTCGCGAGCATGGCGCACCATCTCGGCGCGATGATCATCGCAGAGGGGGTGGAGACCGAATCCGAGCTGCTGGCGCTGCTCGAGATGGGCGCGGACGTCGTCCAGGGCTTCCTGCTGGTCCGGCCGCAGCCCCTGAACGAGCTACGTACCGACGACCTGCCGGCGCGCCTGGGTGAGCTGGGGGCGCGCTTCCGCGCCCGTCAGGTGCAGCAAGTGGGGGCAAAACGCGTCAACATGCAACGCTTCCTCGGTGTCGCGGACGAGGTCCGGGCCGCGCTCGCGCGCGCGCAGCCTGGCGAGTTCGAAGGGGTGCTCGAGGCGATGGTGCGGCAATTCTCTGGAATCGAGTGCCTCTACGTGATCGACGATGACGGTATCCAGGTGACTGGCATGGTCATGAGCTGCTTGCGCAAGGTGAGTCGCCAGTCGGGCCTCTTCCATCCGCAGGCCCGCGGAGCCGATCACACCATGCGCGACTACTACTACATGCTGAAGGAGGCCGACCTGAACAAGCCCGCTTACGTGACCGGGCCGTATCTCTCGTCGGTCACCGGCGGCCTGTGCGTGACAATCGGAGCCCTGGCTCACGATATCGAGCAGCGCCGGTACGTCCTGTGTCTGGACGTCCAAGGGGACCTGGGAGGCTAGAGGCCTCCACCGTGACGCCGTCTCCGCCGAGCCAACGCGAACACGCCGGCCGCAGCGTACATCGCCAGTCGCGGCGCGGGCTCCCCGTAGCTCGTGGCGCACGATCGCGCCGCAGCGTCAGGCGGGTCGTCCAGCGGCGAGGAAGGGGCCGACGGGGGGATGACATGGGCCTTGGTCGGCGGCGACCCCGTGTCGTTGGTGCACGTAGTCGGCGACGCGCAGGTTGTCGTCGGCGAGCAGTAGTGGTTCGCGTCGCAACAATCGGCGCCTGCAGGGATGCAGATCGTGCCGCAGGGGACGTCGTATCCCGCACACGCACTCCCCCCCGAAGGCTCTCCCGGGCAGTAGGACGGCGTCACGGCGCAAGTCCCGTTCCCGCAGCAGTAAGGCGTACCTTCGCCGCAGCATCCGCCGGTCGTGGACGGACAGCACAGGACTGCCACGGAGCAGCACGCGCCGCCAGGGCACAGCGCCTGGTTCGGAGCGCACGTCTGCGCGTGCGCGAGCCCGCCCGCTGTGACGCCCAGCCCCGCCAGAAGGATGCCGATCGACTTCCACGCGTGCTTCATCGGACTTCTCCCGCTCCTCAGTAGAACGCGCAGCCGACGCCGGCGTCGAACGTCGTCGGTAGCGGACCCACGTCCGGCAGCCAGCCCGCGACCAGACGGAGCATCGGCATCAGCCCGCCGTGCTCACCGGAGAGACGGCCGACGTCGACCGTCAGACGAATGCCCGCAGGGTTCAATGCTCCCCGTGACGGCGACCCGCCTTGACCGAAGAAAGTAACGTACGTCGGGACCCAGGCAACGCCGAGCAACGTGCCCGACCAGCTCACGCCCGTCCGCGTCGGACGCAGGTGGCCGATGGCGTAGTGCAGGCCGACGACCAGCGGAATCTCACCGTCGACGAGTCCCGCGGAGGCACCTCGATAGACCCTCCAGAAGCCGTCGTGAACCCCCGCGCCGACTCCCAGGTCGCACTCGAGCCAGTTCGTGCTGCCGTCCTCGTCGATCGCAGGGGGTCCGCGAAAGTGCAGCGAGACCGACGCCACGGCCCCGACCTCTGCACCTGACGACCACGCGCTCGCCCCGTCGGTCAACGTGTAATGCTTGAGGAGCACGCCCGCATCCGCCCAGATGTCCCCGCCCAGCCAGACACCGGCAATCCGTTTCGAAGCTGCGCGAAAATCGGCCCCCCCCTCTCTAGTCGCCGGCAAGCTCTTGCCGGCGGATTCCGGCGACTCGGCGGCCGATGCACCCGTGGGGGCGCGTGGCGGGGAAGCGGAGCGGACGACGTGATCGATATCCTCCCACGGTATCGTGATCGCCCCATTGGCGCCGAGCACGATGATCCTTTGGCCGATCTCCTCGCGGAGGATCACGCCCGCGACCGAGGTGCCATCGCGCCGGACAACGACGTCGGGACCGGTACGCGAGACGTCTGCCGCGGGACTGGAGGCCTGTCCGCGCGCGTCGGCGCAGACTCCGAGGGAGAGAGCCGCGAGCAGCAAGAAGAGCCTCCTCGGCGGGAGCCACCCCGCCGTTACTGCGGGATAAGCACGATGTTGCACGGGGCGGGGTTCTCGGGGTGCAGCTCCAGGGTACCGTGGGCAAACGGCTGCGATACGATCCCGGTCGTCGGCGACCGACCGGGGGCGGCGGCAGGCTGGCCCAGAACGGAGAAGCCGCCGAAAGCTTCGTAGGCGAGCCACATGCGCCCGCAGACCTCGTCGGCCCGGTTCGTCCCGACGGGTGCTCCGAATGCCGCACATCCCTGGTCTTTCTCGGCGACGCAACTCGAGAAGAGTGCTGGGCCTGGCGCCAGATCCAAGCTCGGGCGGCTCCACCGAGCCTGAACGTATTGCTCGATGGTCTGGAACGAATAGCCATCGGCCGCAAGGCCGTCGATGATGCTGGCGAGGACGTCGCGGGTGGTAGGGTGGGTGTCGTGCATGAGGAGCACAATGCCTTCGCCGCTGACGACGGCCGGGGCCCCGAGCACGGTCTGCTTGATGCGCGCCATCTTCGCGTCGTAGGTGGGCGCGTCGGGGGCCGGAGTCTCGACGTACCCGGGCCCGGGTGACTCGCCTTGGGCCCATTCGGCCGAGTCGGTCGAATCGAGCGTCCACATCACGTTGACGCCGTGCAGCGGAATGAGTCGACCGACGCTGCCCTGTTCGGCCACGACGACTTGTTGGCCGGTGGGCCCCTGGTCTTGTTCGGCGCCCCCGAACCAGGGCGATCCGTACGGCGGCCGAAAGAGCGAGAGCACTTGGGGCGTGGCGCCCGCGCGCACCAGGGCGACGTTCATGAGAAGCTCGTTCTCATCGAGTTCGGTTTCGATCTGTTCGGCCGTCAGGATCCCGAGATCCGGATGATTGACGGTGTGGCTGCCGATGACGTGCCCGTCGTCGACCTCGCGCCGGAGGACGTCACGGAACACGCGAACGCCCCCGTCGGGCTGGGCGAAGCTCCCGTCGAGTCCGGCCGGCCCCTTGATCCCCTTCGCGTTCACGAAGAACGTGGCGTGCACGCCTCTCGACGCGAGGATGTCGAGAAACGCGTCCGTCCACGCGACCGGGCCGTCGTCGAATGTCAGGAAAGCAACGTGGGCGGGGAGCGGGGTCGGTATGTCCGGATAGCCGACGCCGATCGGACTCGACGCCGAGACGACGGGTGTTCCGCCATCGCCTTCGCACACGCCTGCATCTGCGAAGCCAGGTACTTCCGCGTTCGCCAGCACGGGTCCGCACAGCCCTCCATCGGGGACGGTGACCGCGGAGACCGGATCGTCCTGGGGCGAGGGGTCGTCCGACTTCGCGATCACTCGCGTACACGCGGCGCCTGCCGCCGACAACGCAAAGAGGAGCGCGCCGGGTACGCGAGCCAAGGAAGTGCCGACGCCGCGGCCCAGCACGCGCGCATTCATCGAGCAGTCCCTCCCTTGGCGGCGGACGCCCGAAGCTCGACGTCGAACACACCGTTGTCGGAGCGAACGCCGACCGGACCGTCAAATGTGAACGCTTGGGGCGGAAGCGCCCCCGCCCAGGCGAGCTGCCCGTCGGCCGATATGCGAAGGGTGTCGCCGGCGATCGTCGCCGAGAGCGTGTGCGAGGCTCCCGCCTCGACCGTCGGCAGGTTGGCCCGCGACCAGGCGGGCTTGACGAAGGTGTACCCGTGATCAGAGCACTCAGCGTGCGTGCTCTGACCCGGATTCGATTTGACCGAAACCTCGAGGCCTTGTGAAGGTTCGATATGCCACATCGCGTAGACCACGTTGCACGGGTCGCGCGCCCCGAGCTTCAGCCCGATCTGCCGGCGCAGCTCGCCCGACGCCAGCGGCGCTTCTTTCCGCCCGGGACCGCGGTAGACAAACGAGATCTCCGCGGAGCCTCGGGGTGCCTCCCCAAGCTCGGCGCGGAAGCTCGGGTGCTCGACCCGGAAGCTCGTTGCGCTGGTGTTCGTCAAGGAGCCAGAGCTCACGTGGAGATCTGCTGGGTCTACGGCGACCAGTGCTTGCGCGACCGCGCCCTCGGGGCCGGCGGCGTGCGTGCACGCGCAAGTGCAAGCGATCGCGGCCGCCATCAGGCTAGGCCTCGTGCGATCCATCGTCCGCTGGCTCGAGGTCGGAGAGTCCAGCCATGTATCCCGGGATGGCCCGAGGCTTTCTGAACCACTCCGTGAGAGGAGGCACGATCCGCCTCCGGCGCTTCGTCGTGAACCCCTCGAATCCGCTCGGCGTCCACGAAGTCTCGCCCCATCCGAGCCAGAACCGGCCGAGCGGTACATCGCCGTAGACGACCGAGCGGACAGCGAGGGAGAAGGCTCGCCGGAGACGCGAGAGAAGCGCGATCCGCACGGACCCTCCCTTGATGAGCGTCGACTCGGGCGCGAACCCCGTCACGTTGCCGAAGAGCATGACGTCGCACGTTGCACCGACGGCGCCCGGGAGCCAGTTGAAAAGAAAGACATACAGGGGGGAGGCGGGCAAGGCGAACGCCAATCGCCAGTAGCGGAGCTCGCCGTTCATGATCATCGACAGGCCGGTGAGCATCCCGTAGCTGACGACGCTGCAGAGATAGCCAAGTAGCACACCGGTGAACAGCGACGACTTCACCAGAAAAGCGGGCATCCAGACATAGACGATCGCCCCGATGATGACAGACCGTGCGATCAGTGTCTTGACGATGAGGACGGGGACAGCCAACTGCCAGTGATACCCGAGGGCCTTCCAGAAGCGGCCCGTGAGCTCGATGCGCGACGTGTTCCAGCGCTTGCGCTGCTTGAACAGCGCCCTGATCGTCACCGGTGACGAGGTGAACACCTTGGCGCGCGGCTCGTAGTGGATTGGACGGTCGACGAAGCTGCTTCGGAGCACGTACCACAGCGCGTGCAGAGGCGTCCGGGGTGGGTCGAACACGAAGTGGCCCTGCGCGTATCGAGCGATCGAGGCGGCGTAGGCGGTCACCGTATCGTCGGTGTCACCCGCCATGAGCTCGGGCACCGGCAGCGCGCGAGTCTCGGAAAACTTCGGCGGCGCGACACCGAACCACCAGCCGAGCCAGTGGCGGGTCTCCAGCGTTCGCATGTACCCCATGAAATGGGGAATCGTCAGGAATATCTCCGACCAAGTGCAATAAAATGCGCCGGGAACCCCGGACATCGGAAGGCATCGGATGTTGTAACGTGCAATGTTCGATACGTAGTATTCGCGCGCGACTTGGAGGTTCAGCTGCCCGGCGATCGTGAAAAAGTGACGCCACCCCTGCCAGAAGGTATTGCCGCGGACGTGAAGGGCGCCGGAGACGACGCGCGCCGGCCACCCGGTGATTCGGTTGCGCCGCTGCAAGCGACTGACGATGAGTTCGAGTGCGCTCTGAGCGAGATCCGCGTCGGCGTCGGTGCTCACGTAAACGGGTGGGAACGCGCCGTACCGGCCCTGGGCAACGAGCGACTTCATGAAACCCATGGCGTGTTCGATCGCCATCGGCTTGCTGCGACGCATGGGCGTACCAGTCACGTGAAGGCTGGTGCAATCGTTCCAACGCTGACCCCCTGCCCACGCGAGCAGTTCGTCGTAGAGGCGCGGTGCGTCATGCGTCCCGTCGATCGTGACGACGATGACGAGTTCGCCAGGGTAACCGTTCGTGGCGACGCTCTCGACGGTGCTCATCATGCTCGTCAGCTCGTCGCGCTGACGCAGGAGCGATGGAATGACGACGAGCAGCGGCAACGCGCGCGCCCCGTCGCTCCGGCCGTACGGGCTGCGCCCCAGCGCGCGGCAGGCGAGGAAGTACGGAACGAGCAGGGGGTAGTCCCAGCATAGGACGAGCACCATGAA
>Ga0182018_10000143_pt1 | contig 90750 bp, 71 predicted proteins | sample 812P2MmetaG_FD_120490 | JGI IMG/M metagenome (GOLD analysis project Ga0182018, IMG submission 120490) | Permafrost microbial communities from Stordalen Mire, Sweden - 812P2M metaG | ecosystem: Environmental > Terrestrial > Soil > Wetlands > Permafrost | place: Sweden: Stordalen | collected...
CCAGGAACTGCAGGTAGATCCTATAGAAATTGACTGGAAGCGCAGGGACGGCACGGATTTGAAGGTTCGGCTCAGCGGGCGGGAAGTCAGCAGCGCCGAGGGCGAGATGGAAGGTTACGAGGTCATAGCCGAGGACGTCACCAAACAGCGCAAGCTGGAAGATCATCTGCGTCAGCAGGCGTCCAAGGATCCCCTGACTGGTCTGGCCAACTACCGCCGTCTGGTAGACGTGCTCGACAGCGAGATTAAGCGATCCGAGCGTACGAAACGAGAGTTCGCCTTGTTGTTATTCGACCTGGACGGACTAAAACAAATTAACGACCGCTATGGACATCTGACCGGCAGTCAGGCGCTTTGCCGGCTGGCTGACGTCTTGTCTATTGGCTGTCGCGACAGCGATACTGCCGCGCGTTTCGGCGGGGATGAGTTCGCGCTTGTGCTGCCGGAGACAGGCGGGGAATCCGCACACCTGGTGGCCCACCGCATCTGCGAGAGCCTTGCAACAGATGGCAGGGAACCGAAGCTGTCAGTCAGCGTAGGTGTTGCCCTCTATCCGGTAGACGGCGAGAAACTCGATACCCTCCTGGGCGCGGCAGATGTGGCGCTGTACTCGATGAAAGGCAGAATGCGCAGTCACGCGCGGGAAACTCAAGAGGGCGGACCAGGAACTCCTCCATAAGGCTACGCCCGTACGACGAAAGGCCTCGTCCCCAAGAATTGCCTCGAAATTCGCCGTTTCCCCAGAGTCGCATTTGTTGATCCCGCAAGGATGCCCGGCGTCCTCGTGCCTGGCGCCTCGTTCTACTGACGCTGAGGATCTTCTCCCAAGCGCGCAAGTTGACGCCCGCCAACTTTAATGTTATTCACCAACCACTCGACGCACTTCCTGGGAGCCTGAATAAGGCTGGGGAAAGCCATGAACGCAAAACCGTTCGCCGCAATCGTCGCCATCGTAGCGTTGCTCGCCGCCGCACCAGCCGTTCGAGCGCACCATTCCTTCGGAGCGGAATTCGATTTCAATAAACCGATTACTCTCCACGGCACCGTCGTTAAATGGGAAATGATCAATCCTCATAGCTACCTCACCGTTGACGTGAAGAACGACGACGGCAGCGTGACGCAGTGGAGCGTTCAGGCAGGAGCTCCGAGCTTTCTCTATCGCAACGGCTGGCGTAAGGACTCAGTCAAGCCCGGCGACGAGCTGATCGTCACCGGTTACATGGCCAAGGACGGATCGCACAACGCATTCGCGCAGCAGGTCAGGCTTCCAGACGGCCGGCGCGTTCTCGGCGGAGCGATCATCGGCGCAACTCCACCGCCGCCTCCGGATTCTTCCTCCCCCGCCTCGAAATCGAATCCATGACGCTTCCGCGCATCAGAATCGCAATTATCGTCGCGGCCGCGCTCGCAACATTTTCACTTCGCGCCTTGCCGCTTGCAGCTCAAACAGCTACGCCGCCATCGCAACCTCCCATCACGGTAAGAGTCGCCTCCGCACCGGATAGTGCCGGCCCCATCCCGCGCCTCCCCGACGGGCATCCGAATTTCCAAGGCCTCTGGCACAACGATGTCGGCAGCGATGCGCTGCGCAAGGCCGGACTCGGCGACATCCATAGCCCCGGCACCCCTCTCCCGTTCCCCTATCTGCCCGTGCCCGACAAAATCAGGGAGTATCGCGATCTCCACGATCCGTATCACGATCCAGAGGCGCACTGCCATGTGCCCGGCGTTCCGCGCATCATCGAACAGCCCTCGAGTATCATGCCCTTCCGGATTATTCAGGATGAAAAATACGTCATAATCCTCTTCGAATACGTGCACGACCTCCGCATCATTCCCGAAGACGGCGGCGCTCATCCGAAACACTATTGGGCCTGGGATGGAGACTCGCGCGGCCATTGGGAAGGCGACACGTTCGTCGTGGACGTCGCCAATTTCAATGGCAGAAGCTGGCTCGACATGGACGCCAATTTTGTGGACGAAAATGAGCACGTCGTTGAGCGCTACACGATGACCAGCCCCAACTCCATCGCTTACGACGCAACCGTCGAAGATCCGACCGTGTTTACGAGACCCTGGACCATGCATCTGACGCTGAAGCGAAATCCTGCCAAGGATCAGATCGTCTATTACGATTGCCACGAAGGCGAACGCGATGTGGACCACTACACGCGTTCGGAGGGCAACGCAGCGAGCAAGCATGAATAGGCGAATCGCAGCTTCGATTTTGACGGCCATCGCAGCGGTCGCACTCTGCGTTGCACCTCCGCGCGCTGCGGGCCAGTCCGCCGCTTCGCCCTATTCCCCGCCCCGGCTCTCCGACAGCACGCCCGACTTCCGCGGAATCTGGCAGGCTCGCGCCACGGCGTATATAAACGTCGAAGGCCATCCTGCCGCAAAAGGAATCGCGGCCGCCAGGAGCATCGTGGTCGAGCCGCCGGACGGCAAGATTCCGTACTTGCCCGATGCCTTGAAGCAGCGCGACTTCAATTTCAAGAATCGCGCGGCCGCGGACCCCGCCGCCAACTGCTTCCAGGCTGGCGTACCCCGAGCGTCGTATCTGCCGACCCCTTTTCAATTCGTTCAGAGCATCGGAAATCTGGCCATCGTCTACACCGACAATCACGCCTACCGCATCGTGGAACCGTCGTCGGTCCCCCACGACGACGGCATTGATTTCTTCATGGGTGATTCCCGCGGCCAGTGGGACGGAGACACGCTCGTTGTGGATGTCACCGACTTGGGCGACCAGACCTGGCTCGACGAGGTCGGAAATTTTCACAGCGATCAGCTTCACGTCGTCGAACGCTACACGCTGCTCGGCCCCGATACGATGCGATACGAGGCTCGCCTGGAGGACCCGAGGACCTACGCGAAGCCTTGGACCATTCGGCTGCTCCTCTACCGCGATAAGCAGCCCGCTGCAAGGATCACCGAAGATGAATGCCTGGAAGGTGCGGATGGCCGCTGGCATCACCTCTCGCCTTATGACTCTCGTGCGGTCGCGCATCACGATTACGACGCCGAGCTGGCCGCCGAAGCCAAGGCCCAAGCCCAAGCCGGCGCCGCCAAGCCCTAGATTTCTCTACTCCCTATGCGTCTCCGCGGTGAATCTTCCTATTTCTCTGATATCCGATTCTGTCAGAGTTCATCTGTGGCTGATCGCGCTTCGTCTGCGGGTCAAATCTTGTGCTAAGATTCATCTTGAAGATCGAAGGCGATGGAGTTCGCCTGAACCGTCCGGCAACGGACTGATGACTCCTGGCCGCCGCCCGGCGCCCAGGCTTTTTTTTGGCCCCGAGCGGCACCCAGAAACCCAAAGCAAAAGGAGACGCCGTGCGCATCGCACTGCTAATCGTGTTTGGCAGCCTGGGCACTCTCGCGCGTTATGCGCTGCAAGGAATCGTACAGGAGCGCACGACTTCCACATTCCCTTCAGGCACGCTCGTCGTCAATCTGCTCGGCTGTTTCCTGCTCGGTGGCATCGCCGAGTATGCGCTCGCGCACCTGACCATTCCCCCCGAATGGCGCATCGGCATCACCGTGGGATTCTTCGGCGCATTCACAACCTTTTCCACCTTCAGCTGGGAGACCGCGCGCATGCTTCAGGACGGCCAATGGCGCCTCGCGACGACTTACGTGCTCGCCAGCCTGCTAGGTGGTGTTGTCACCATATTCATGGGAATGAAAATTGCCGATCGAATCTAGGAATCGAACGGAGGACGAAAATGGAAAATGCGACAACACACGAGCGATTCGAGGGTGAGCGCACCTTGATGCGCATTCACATCGGTGAATCCGACCGTTGGCACGGTAAGCCGCTCTACGAAGCCATCGTCGAGCTCTTGCGCCACGATAAACTTAGCGGCGCGACCGTGCTCCGCGGCGTCGGTGGTTACGGCAGCTCGAGCGTTTACCACACCGACAAAGTCTTGCGCCTGTCGCAGGACCTGCCCATTGTGATCGAAGTCATCGAATCGGCCGAGCGCATCGAACAAGTCCTGCCGCGCCTGGACGAAATGATCGACGGCGGCCTCGTGACCCTTGAAAAAGTCCGCGTCATTCTCTACCGATCCCACACGTAACGTCGGCCGGAAATCGTAGGAGTGCTGCTTGCTGCGCCCGCATTTCGTGGCGTATAACGATCAACGACGGATCGTCGAAACCGCACCATGCAAACGCGCGGGAGGCAGGAAAATGGACAAGCAAAGATTCCTCAAGTACATCGATCACTTCAATAACAAGCGCTACGAAGACGTCATGGCCTACTACGATCCCGGCGTTTTGATCGAATACCCCACGATGCTCGCTAATCCCAAGGCGCCTCCTGTAACGCGCAGAGGCCGCGATGGATTTCTCGAGCAGTACGTCAACCTGCACCAGCACTGCCGCGAAGCCCTCGAAGTCGGCGCGTTCCTGCTCGACGGAAACATGATGGCCGCTGAGATGTACACCGAGTTTCATTTCTTCAAGGACTATCCCAATTTCTCCGGCCGCGATATGAAAGCGGGCGACATCCATATCACGACCAATTGGTGCATTTACACAATCGAGAACGACAAGTTCAAACACATCCGCGTCGCCCATTTCCGCCTCCACGACGCCAAAACCGCTCGCCTGTAGCCGCTATCTTCTCGGGGGCGCGGCAACCGCAGCCAAGAACTGTTTCCGAGCACGTCGTCTCTCGTCCTATCATCCTTGTGGTTAAGTCTGAAGCTGAAACACGACAATGACGCCGCGATTGTTTGAGCGGCGGATCGAAGGAGAAATCACGGAATGCAAACATCACCCGGTCTGCTCGCGCACAGCGCCATGTTTTCCCCGGTTGCTCAAACGCCATCGGGATCAAACGGCAGGAAAAAACTAATCTACGACCAGGACCACCGCGGGCCGCTCTCCACGGATACCGCTGCGACGCTAATGCTCCTGCAGGCCGACAATATTGACCTGCTGGGCATTTGCACCGTGACTTGCGACATGTGGGCCAAGCAGGAAACGGCCTACGCGCTGCGTCTCCTCGAAATAATGGGCCGTCCGGAAGTGCCGGTGTTCATGGGTGCCCAGGAACCACTGCTCAACACGAAAGCCGAAGCGCAGATGCGCTACCAGATGTTTGGCTCCAGGACCCTTGGAAACGAAGGATATCTGGGTAGCTTCGCAAAGGACGCCGGAAATCGCGACGAAGTAGAGCCGCTGCCACCGCCGTACAGCCGGTTCGCCCAGATTAAAGCCCAGCCCGACCCCGCCGCCGACTTCATGATCCGTACAATTCGCGCCAACCCCCACGAGGTGACCGTTTATTGCGGCGGTCCCATGACGAACCTCGCGCTCGCTGCCATGCTCGCGCCGGATATTGTGCCCATCACCAAGGAAGTGATTTTCATGGGCGGAGGCATTCATCACTCCACTAGTTCCGTGAACGTTTATTTCGACGCCGAAGCCGCCAAGATCGGCTTTCGCGCGGGTTGGCCGAAATTCACTCTGGTCACCACTGACCTCGCCGAGGAGGTCCACATGGCGGATGACGGCAAGGTTGACTACATCGTGGACCACGCTCACGCGCCGATCGCCGATCTGTTCCGCGATTACGAACAGAAGCCGCAGCGCGCCAATCCCCAAAGGCATTCGTTCCGCATGCCCGATGAAATGATGGCCGCCTATGTGATCGACCCTTCGATTTTCGGCGGCTCCGACGAAATGTATATAGACATCGTGACGCACAACGACGGCCATTACGGCGACACGTCATTTTGGGACGGCAATTGGAATGACGCCGGCGGGGACGCTGCAACTCTGGGTCAGAACAATCCTTCAGTAAAAGCGGGCCGCGTTCAGGTGCTGAATGGGCTCGACAAAAAACGCTTCCGGGAGCTTTTCGTAGATTTGATGACTCGCCCCATCAATCGTTCCAAGGCGTAGAACGAATTACCCAGAATTGGGATCGGGAGGCCGACTACAGTGACCACAACGCGCCGGCAGTTTATCAAAACGGTGGGAGCCGCTATTGCCTCGTCTCAGATTCCGCCCACTGCGATCGGCGCGCCGCCGGCTCCGGCTCTGAATCCGCCCCTTGCGCCGCCGCAGTCGGGCGGCAAGCGAAAGGTAATTTACGACCAGGACAATTCCGGCCCCTTCGGCACCGATATTCTTGGAACGCTGATGATGTTGCAGGCGGACAACATCGATCTTCTTGGCATCACGCTGGTCACCGGCGATGCGTGGATGAAACAGGAGATGGCGTTCACGCTGCGCTTGCTTGAGATGATGGGACGCACGGAAATCCCGGTGTACCCCGGCGCCGAGTTTCCCATGCTCAATACGAAAGAAGAATGGCTGCTTCGAATGCAACTCTACGGTGGCATCCGCACAGATCCATGGATGGGCGCTTTCAATCGCACGAACGTCGGGCCGAACGACGTCCAGCCTCTGCCGCCTCCCTACGATCGCTTTGCGGACCTCAAAGCGCAGCAGGACCACGCCGCGCGCTTCATCGTCAAAACCGTCCGCGAAAATCCCGGCGAGGTGACCATCTATGCCGGCGGCCCGCTCACGAATTTGGCGCTCGCCATTGCTCTGGCGCCAGACATCGTATCGCTGGTCCCCGAAGTGGTAATGATGGGAACCGGGTTCCACACCGTCACCAACACTTTCAATGTCTTTTTCGATCCCGAAGCCGCGCGAAAGGTCATGCGCGCTCCCTGGCCGAAATTCAGCATCGTCACCGAGGACCTCGCCGAAGAGGTTCGCGAAGGCGACGAAATCGCGCCAGGCCGCAGGATGATCGAAGAAATCGCCGGCCGCGCTCACAGCCCTATTTCCGATCTTTTCCAAAAATATGCCGTTGAACCTCTGCGGCGTAATCCCAACATGAGCTTCTACGGCATGTGGGACGAGATGATCGCCGCGCAGGTGATCCACCCAGGCGTTTTCACGAAATCGGAGCAGATGTACGTGGACATTTGCACCACGCCTGGTCCGCGTTACGGGGATTCAATGTACTGGCCGCAAAATTGGCAGGGCCTTCCCGATAGTGGAGGACACGCGGCGACTCCGTCAGATCGGCGAGTCTTCGTGGACCCCAGCCAGTTCTATATGGGGCCGCCGCCTTCTGCGGGATTGGTTAACGTCCTGCTGGAAGTTGACCATGATCGCTTTAAGAAACTCTATGTCGATCTAATGACGAAGCCCATCCGCAAAGCCTGATCGCCCCTTTTGCACCATGCCGCCATTCACCGCGATGTGATTCCGACGCGGTTTTGTAGAGGCACGCTATACCACGCCCGGCAAACTTACTTGGCGATGCGCTTCCCATTCGCGCCCGGTTTCGTGGCGCCGGCGCCCCGCCGGCTCTTTTCTGCAGGTCAGGTCATGGCCCGGCATTTCACCTGTTGCGCCTCCTGGCGCGCCGTGTTAGTGTAAGCGAACAAAAGGCGAAGCGCAGATCCTGGGCGAAAGCCTGCGCATTTTGCCCCGATTCGCATGGGAGGCGGCATGGCGACATCCACGCGTGGCCTGGCTCGAAGGCCTCATTCCACGCTCGATACCGTCCAGGAGGCGCTCGGAGCGCTGGCGGCGCGGTATCGCGGCGATGAAGTCCTCACCTCGATCAAACACATCCCCGCGCGGGAAGCACAGTTCAGCCCGATGCCGTCCTGGGTGCGTCCGGAGCTGGTCGCCGCCTACCGCGCCAAAGGGATTGACCAGCTTTACTCGCATCAAGCCGCCGCAGCCGAATTAGCCCGCGCTGGAAAAGACTTCGTGGTCGTCACCCCGACCGCTTCGGGAAAAACGCTCTGCTACAACCTGCCGATCCTCAACGCCATTCTCGAAAACACCGACACGCGCGCCCTCTACCTCTTCCCCACCAAAGCGCTCGCCCAGGATCAGCTTACCGAACTCCACGACCTCGCCACGCGCGTCCAGGAGGGGCCGCCAGGTCGCCGGAACGAAAGGGCTCCCGAGGCCCCGGTGAGGGGCGCTCGGGAGATCGTCGAGCCTGGGGCATCAGTCCAGTTCGGCGTCTTCACCTACGACGGCGACACGCCCAGCGACGCGCGCAAGGCCATCCGCGAGCGCGGCCACGTGATCCTGACGAATCCCGACATGTTGCACACCGGCATTCTGCCGCACCACACGAAGTGGACGCGCGTGTTTGAAAACCTGCGCTACATCGTCCTCGATGAACTCCACACCTATCGAGGCGTATTCGGCAGCCATCTGGCTAACGTCTTGCGCCGTATCGCGCGCATCGCGGAATTTTATGGCTCGCGCCCCCAATTCATTTGTTGCTCGGCCACCATCGCGAATCCGGGCGAGCTTGCCAGGCAGTTGATCGAACGCGAAGTCTCGACCGTCGAGGAAAATGGCGCGCCCGCCGCCGAAAAACTATTTGTTTTCTACAATCCGCCGATGGTCAACCGCAACCTCGGCATTCGCCGCAGCTATCTCACCGAAACCACGCGCGTCGCCAAGGAACTTCTCTCGCGCAAGCTGCAAACGATTGTCTTCGCGAATAGTCGTCTTCATACGGAGGTCTTGCTGACGTATCTGCAGCAAGCCAATCCCGCGCCGCCAGGCGGCGCTGAACCCATTCGCGGCTATCGCGGCGGTTATCTGCCGGGCGAGCGGCGCGAGATCGAGCGCGGACTCCGCGAAGGTCGCGTCCGCGGCGTCGTAGCCACCAATGCGCTCGAATTGGGAATTGATATCGGCTCGCTCGACGCCTGCGTGATGGCCGGTTACGCTGGCTCGATTGCATCCACGTGGCAGCGCGCGGGACGCGCAGGACGCCGCAGCGGCACTTCGTGCGCCATACTTGTCGCCTCGTCCGCGCCGCTCGATCAATTCATCGTCCAGCATCCGGATTATTTTTTCGGCCGCTCGCCCGAGCATGCTTACGTCCAGCCGGACAATCTCGAAATTCTCGTCAATCACCTGAAGTGCGCCGCTTTCGAGCTTCCCATCGGCCCGGAAGAGCGATTCGGCAACGCAAAAGTTGACGTCCAGGAATTTTGCGGGCGCTTGGCCGAAGCCGGATTTCTCCATCGCAGCGGCGCCAACTGGCACTGGGTCCAGGAAGCCTACCCCGCAGACACGGTAAGCCTGCGTTCCGTCACGTCAGACAATTTCGTCATCATTCACGCATCCGTCGAGGACGACGGCAACGCCACTGGCGGCAAGAAAGGCGCGCCCGAAGTGATCGGCGAAGTGGACTTCTCCTCCGCGCTCACGACCGTGCACCCCAAAGCGATCTATCTGCACCAGGGCCAGCAATACCACGTGGACCGCCTCGATTTCGATCAGCGCAAGGCCTACGTCCGCCGCGTGAACATTGACTACTACACGGACGCCATCCGCTACACGCAAGTCCGCGTCCTCGAAATCGCCGAGGAAGAGCGTATCGCTGGTCCGGCGTCGCGCGCCCGCGGAGACGCCAAAATCGCTGACGAAGAGCGCTTCGTCGCTTCCTCTGCTTTGCAACCGTCTTCGCCTGGAATACCTCCTCCTCCGCCGGACACCTTGTCATTCCGAGTGGACGGTCCTGACAGCTTTTTTCTTCCGGGCGAAGCCCGGTCAGGACCGGGAGCGAGGAATCTCTCTTCTGCTGCCCAGTCGCCTCCGTCCACCGCATTGTCATTCCGAGCGGAAGGTCCTGACAGCCTTTCTCTTCCGGGCGAAGCCCGGTCAGGACCGGGAGCGAGGAATCTCTCTTCAGCTGCGGAGCGAGAGACCTCTTTAGGGGGTCGGAGCTTCAGCTCCGACATAAAAGACGGGCGCGAAGCGCCTTCCTCTCTGCCGAATGCGCCTTTCCCGTCCGGCCCGCGCGAGCGGGCTTCTTCCGAGCCTTCTGCCGCCTCCGCCCCGTCTGCTTCCCGCGCCCACGGCGACGTCCTCGTCCGCTCGCAGGTCATCGGCTTCAAGAAAATTAAATTCTTCACAAACGAAAATGTCGGCGACGGCAAGCTCGAACTTCCCGAAAACGAGATGCACACCACCGCGTTCTGGATCACTCTCGGGCGCTCGCTTCTCGCAGGCCTTCCTTTCGCGCTTTCCGATCGCCAGAGCGGCATATTCGGCCTGCTGCACGCGCTCGAATCTATGGCCACGCTTCTGCTGATGTGCGACCGGCGCGACCTGGGCACAGCGGTCGGCGAGCGTCCCGCCAGTCCGGGCGTCGAAACCGAGTGGCAGGAATTTTCCAGGGCGCTAAACGATCCGGCCGAGCTGAAAGAATACTTCGAGCCGAATCTGTATCTCTACGACGCCTATCCCGGCGGCATCGGATTCAGCGAGCCGCTCTATCGCGTTCACGAGCTTTTGCTGCAACGCACTCGCGAGCTGATCGCGTCGTGCCCGTGCGAGAGCGGCTGCCCGTCTTGTGTCGGCCCCGCAGGCATGAAAGGCGAGCGCACCAAGGAAGCCGCCCTCGCAATTCTGGAGCACCTGTGCTCCTAGCGCCCAGCGCAAGAAAGTCCACAGGCGCCGCCTGCCTTTTCGATCTTTTGCAGATGCTAACGTGAGAGCGACGTGCAAGGAGCACGATGAAATGCGTGGTAAGCGATTATCGGTCGTAGCGGCGCAGCATGCTGCGCCCGGCGAGCGTGCTTGGTATCGCTCGGCCCATTCGGCGCGCCGTTGCCGTTTCTTCGTAGGGGCACCATATATCGTGCCCGGCGAACGTGCTTGGCGAAGGACTGTCCATTCGCGCGTCACTATTCGCGGAACACGAAACGCGAGTCACGCATCGCCACTCACGACCCCCAGATTACTGCACTTTACTCGACACACGGTGCCGAGTAGTCCTTCGCGTAACTTCATGAAAACAAAGGATCGGGCACCTCGCAAAGTGTCACACTTTTTCAGCCCCGCGCCTTCCGATTTCTCAGCGGTTCAAAGGTCTCGCCGATGACAATTTCTCACCTCCTCGGCCGGCTCAAGGCGCTCCAACCTCATCCCGCGCGCCGAGACGCTGTTTCCACGCTTGCCGGCTCCGATGCTCCGTCGCCAGGCCATTCCCCCAACATTCCCGAGGGAGCGGCGCGCCTTGCGGAAATTCTGGGCGCTAAAACCAGGAGCAATCGGTTCGGCGAGCATCTCGCGCTACGGAAATGGTTCTCGGAGCCTGTGGCCAGCGCGCCTGATCTCGGCGTTCCCGATGGCGAGCTGAATTTCGAGGCGCTGCGTCTGATGGCGCCCGGCGCGCCCAAGGGAGTTGCCGACCCGCGACAGTGGCTCTTCCTCGACACCGAAACGACCGGGCTTGCCGGAGGCACCGGCACCTACCCGTTTCTCATTGGCATCGCCTGGTGGGACGCGGGCGGTCTCGAAGTCGAGCAGTTCTTCATGCGCGATTACAGCGAGGAACATTCCGTGCTGGTGGCGCTGGCCGAGCGCATGGCGGAACGTCCTGTGCTCGTCACATTCAACGGAAAATCCTTCGATTGGCCCCTCCTCGAAACGCGATTCCGGATGACTCGATGTGTTCGCGCCCCTGTTCCGAGCGCTCATCTCGATTTTCTGCATCCCGCGCGAAGTCTTTGGCGCCTGCGAATCGGATCGGTGCGCCTGGCGGAACTCGAGCTCAACGTCCTCGGTTGGAATCGCGGCGCGGACATGGCATCCGTGATGATTCCTCAAATCTATTTTGATTATTTGCGCGGCGGGGCGCCCGAACCGCTTGTCCCCATCTTCCACCACAATCAGATGGACTTGCGCGGGCTTGCCGCGCTGGCGACTCGCACCCTTTCGCTCCTCGGAAATGCGGAAACGCACGGGCACGACGGTCTTGAACTGTTCGGAGTCTCGCGCATCTGCGAACGCCGCGGCGACGCTGTACGCGCGCGAAAGCTGTACGCGCAATCTATCGCCCGGGACCTCCCGCGGGAAACCGATCACGCTGCGAAGAGTTCGCTCGCGCGCATCGCGAAACGCGAAGGAGACCTGGAACTTGCGTGTGGGCTCTGGGAAAGCATTCTGGGGAATTCGCGCGAGGGATTCGAAGCCTACGAGCAATTGGCAATCTATTACGAACACCGCGCCCGCGAGCCCCAGCGCGCGGCGGGGCTCGCCCGCAAGGCGCTTCTCGAACTTCGCAACGCCAACCGGCTCGGCGCAATTCCGTCGAGCGCCTACCGCGAGAGGCGCCTGAGCTTCGAGCGGCGACTCGCGCGGCTGGAGCGCAAGGCCGGCCGCAGCCTGCTCGACGCCCTGGAATCGGAATCCCGCACGGTTGTCGGCGAATCTAATGATGATCAAGCAAACGGGGGTAAATTCCATGGCAGAATCGGATAGCGCCGCAACGCAAACCGCGAGAATCTCGGAAACGGAGAATAAAACTGTGGCCGGAGTCACCGATCCCTATCTTCGCGAACAGCTCGAAAAACGCCGCGATAGTCTCAAGGTCGCGATCTCCACAATTCCCCTTACCGATTCCCCGGACGCGTCCGCTCCGTTCAACAAGCTTCTTGAGGACGTGGATTTCGCGATCCGGAGAATGGATGAAGGAACGTATGGGATATGCGACGTCTGTCACGATTCCGTTGAGAAGGAAAGGCTCATCATTGATCCACTCGTGCGCTTGTGCCTCGATCACCTCAGCAGCGAAGAACAGCGCGCTCTGGAACGCGATCTCGAGCTTGCATCGCGCGTCCAGCGTGGGCTGCTCCCGCAAACCGACGTCCGCTATCGCGATTGGCGAATTCATTATCTATACAAACCCGCGGGGATTGTGAGCGGCGATTACTGCGACTTGATTCCGGGCGCGGGCGAAAAGGGCAAACTAATTTTCCTTCTCGGCGACGTGAGCGGCAAGGGTGTGGCGGCCTCGCTGTTGATGACGCATCTGCACGCGATGTTTCGCGCGCTCTCCGGCATCGGACTTGAGCTCGATCGCTTGATGGAAATGGCGAATCGCATGTTTTGCGAGAGCACCATTGCCGGGCAGTATGCCACGCTCGTCTGCGGCCGCGCGGGCCACTCCGGCGAGATCGAATTCGCCAGCGCGGGCCACTTTCCCGTTCTGCTCGCCTCGAAAGACAGCGTGAATCATCTGGAGGCAACGGGATTGCCGCTGGGCATGTTTGCAACCAGCCGTTACACCGTGAGGCGCGTGCGCCTCGAGCCGCTGGACAGTTTGCTCCTCTACACCGATGGCATTTCGGAGGCGAGAGACAATGCCGGCGAGGAATATGGCATCGCCGGCATCACGCGAGATACAGGCGGGCGGCATGGTTGGGAACCGCGGGATTTGGTTGCGGCGTGCATGGCGGACGTGGAGAAACATTCCTCTGGCCGACCTCCGGTGGACGATCAAACCTTGATGGTCGTCCAGAGAGGTGTAGCCGCTGACGCGGCGTTCAACGACTGAAGGGATTCCGGAAACATTTGGTGCGGCGCCTGCGGCGATTGAAGCGGCTCACGAAACGATCGGGCGCTCGAGACCGATGTGCGTGGAGTGATGCTGGAAGACGCGGGTGCGCGGAAGCGCCGCAGAGTTGAGAAGCTGCTTGAGCTCAGGCGTGGTATAGGCCGAGCGCACGGAATCGCAATAGAGCTGGTACATCACGCCGGAATAGTGCCGGCCGTGCCAGCGAACGTGCAGCGGGTACGCGAAGCGGCCGGGCCGGCGAAGATCGCGAAGCAGAATCGCGCCGCCGGAGGTCACCAGCCGCGCAATTTCGGAAAGAAGCTTTTCCGGCTCGGCGAGATGGTGGAGAACCGAGTTGCACAGGACGAGATCGAAGCTGCTGTCCGGAAATGGGAGGCGGTTTCCGTCCGCCACCTGGAACTCGACGCGCGGGGCCAGCCCGCCGCCGGCCGACGCGAGATTTGCCTGCGCTTGCGCGATCATCCCCTGCGAGCGGTCCACGCCGACGAATTTCCACTGCGTCAGACACCTCGCGAGCTTGATGACGATTTGCCCTGGGCCTGTGCCAACGTCGAGCGCGCGGCCGCGTTCACGTCCTTTCAACAGCCGCAGGGTGTGTTCGACCAGCGTATCGTCAATCGCGTTGAGGTGCGACTGACCGGCGGCCGAGGAATAGGCCTCGACCTCGGCGGAATCGTCCATTACCTCTGGCTCGGGAACGCGCGGCATGTCGAAGAGCCCCATCGGAGAATTTCTAGCGCGCGGGATGAACTGCCGCGTTCGGAATTTGCGCGACGGATGGAGTTTCCTCAACTGGACCCGGAGCGGGCGGCCAGCCGATGGTGCGGTTGATTGTGTCAAACGTCTGGCGCGTGGCGCCTTCCACCGTGATGCACTGCAGGTCAACGCATCGCAGGAAAACGCCGCCGGTGTCAGTCTGGAATTGGAAGAAATTTGGCCGGCGGTAAAGCTGTGTGCGCGACGAGTATTTCATTTCGAGCGCTTCGCTGTACTGGCCGAAAAAGCGCGCGGCGTCGTCCGTGGTTTCAAGCGCCAGAAGGAACACGAGCCGCGTATCCTTGGTCTTCGCGTCTTCAAAAAGCGCGTAGCGGTCGCCATCCCACGAAGGCGCAAGCTGCGCGGCGCGCGCGGGATCGAGAAATTGCTTCAGGATTTCTTCCACGCCGAATTCACCCATTACGTTTTCTTCGAGAGGTTTCCAGTCCGCCGGAACGATCCCTTTCAGTTTCGGGAGATTCACCTTGGCCGGGCCGACGTTTTTCAAATAAAAGTCAGGATGAATGATCTGCTGCGTCGAAACGGGCGGGCGCTCGAACAGCAGGTGGAGATCCTCCCAGCCCGTATGCGCCTTCAGGAACTGCTGGGAGAACGACGTGCCCGCGAGATAGGGAAAGAGCAAGCTATCGCGAATCACAATCGGCGCTTTCGCCAGGTTCGAATCCTTGTCCATCTCCTCAATCGCACCGGGCCGAATCAGAGCCGTCACGTCGCCTATTTCGCGAACGCTGAGGTGCTGATCCCGCAGTGAGTAGTCGAGCATGGCTGCCAGCGCTGTGCCTTCGCTTACGGAATCGCGAGCCAATTCCGCGTCGTCATTGGGGCGGGCGGCCTTAATCCACGGATCCACGTCGAAGGATTGGTCCTCGAGCGCGTGCGTCAGCTCGTGGGACATCACGTCGCGCTGCTCGTCGGAAGGTATCCAATCGGCGATGTAAAACTCCTTCGCCTTCGGATCGTACAGTCCGGCGACCTGTTCGGTGAGGACATCGAGCATGAAAGAATCGAGCGGAAAGTTCTTGGGTATCAGGCCAAAAGCTTCCAGAGACTTGTCGTCGGCATAACGCTGCGCGTCGTCCTTATCTTCCTTGTCCGCCTGGATGAGGTAGGCGCGTATTTCCTGCTTTGAGCGGAGGCTTTTCTTCAGTGGCTGCTTGATCGGCAGATGAAGAATCACGCTCATCTGCTGAAGCACCTCATCAGCCGCCTTCAGGAATTCAGGATTCTGCGCGGCGGCGCCCTGCGAAGCATGCGCCGGCGCGGGCGTGGTTACGGGGATCGCCAACGCGAGTCCAATGACGATAAGAAGCGCTACCAGTCGCCATGCGACGCGACGGACCCGGCGACTGCTCGAAGCAGGCATCGAGGTTTCGATTTTACCCGCGCTGCTCCGTACCTCCCCGCCTTCACTCCCATAAGAGCTCATCAAACCATCATAGGTAGAGCAATGCTCGAGCGCAAGTCGTGCGGACCGGGGGAATCGCTCTGAAAAACCCAGCCGCGGTCAGTGCAGAGCTCTTCAGTTGGCGCGTTTGCAGGGCAGCAGGTCTCGAGTCGCGGGAGCGCCGATTGCTTATCAGGCACCTAACCGGGGCATCCGCTTGTATCTGCTGCGCAATGGGTCATACTAAAGCTCCTTTCGCTGCTTTGGTTTTTCCAGACGGGTTCTTTCCCCTCTCTGTAGATTTTGAATTGTAGGCGCCTCCGGCCTCATCCCCTCCGGCAGTTCGCGCTCGATTGGAGGTAGCCCTATGGAAATACTAGAAGAGCTGTTTTCCTGCAGCCCTTTCATGCCCTATGGGCACGGCTACCTCTGGAATTCAGGCCTGCTATGGCTGAACTTGATTTCAGACACACTGATTGCGCTGGCGTATCTTTCGATCCCGATCACGCTCTTGTATCTCGCTCGAAAGAAGCGCGGATTACCTTTTCATTGGATTTTTGTCTGCTTTGCCGTTTTCGTAGCGGCCTGCGGCGGTACACACATTGTGGAAGCGTGGAATCTCTGGCACGCCAACTATCGGCTGGCCGGGTATCTAAATGCAGGTACGGCAGTGGCCTTAATTATCACGGCCGCTGTACTAGTGTCACTTATCCCCAAAACCCTTGCTCTTCCCGGTCACAATGATCTCCAAGAAGCCAACAAGTCGCTCGCGGCGCAATCCGAACGCCTCTCGCTTGCGACGGCGGTTGCGGAGGTCGGTGTCTGGGATTGGGACTTGACCAGCAATACAGTCACCTGGGACGCGACGATGTTCGAAATTTATGGCTTCGCGCCGCTTTTTCCGATGGTATACGAAAAATGGTCGGCCGCGGTTTATCCGGAGGATCTGGCGGCAGTTGAGGCAGTATTGCGCAAGACAATCGAGCAAAAGGGCGAAGGATCAAACGAATTCCGCATCAATCTCCCCAATGGCGCTACCCGGGACGTTTCCGCGAAATACAGAGCGGTCGTTGATGAGCGCGGCAACGCCACTCGCTTAATCGGCGTCAACATGGATGTCACGGAGCGGAAGCGGGCCGAGGATACCCTGCGGGCAAGCGAGGAGCAGTTTCGCCAATTGGCTGAAAACGTTCGCGAGGTGTTCTTTATCCAGACTCCGGACCCGGTACGAACCGCATATATCAGCCCGGCTTACGATGAAATCTGGGGAAGATCCCGCCAAGAACTCTACGACCGGCCTGAGGCTTGGATTGAATCGGTTCACGCCGATGATCGCGAACGCGCCGGCCGCGTTTTTGCGAAATGCATGGAGGGCTTTCCGACAGACCTGGAATTTCGCGTGACCCGCCCAGACGACACCGTTCGGTGGATTCACGCGCGCTGCTTTCCGGTCTTCGATTCAAAAGGCAGATTCATCCGCGCCGTCGGAATTGCCGAGGATATTACCGAGCGGCGCCGCGTCCTTGACGAAATTCTGCGTGCGCGGACGGCTGCGGAGGCGGCCAACCGTGTAAAGAGCGAGTTTCTGGCGAACATGAGCCATGAATTGCGAACTCCCTTGAACGGAATACTGGGCATGACAAAGCTGGCGCTCGAAACCGACGCGATTTCCGACCAACGCGAATTCATGGGCATGGTGAACGTTTCCGCGGAATCTCTTTTGACGGTCATCAACGACATTCTCGATTTCTCCAAGATCGAAGCCGGCAAGCTCGATTTTGAGTCCATCGAATTCAACGTCCGAGAAAGCATCGAAGCCGGCCTCAAGGCGCTGGCGATCCGTGCTCACGAAAGAGGTCTCAAGCTCAACTGTAGTGTGCGTCCCGAAGTTCCAACAGTGCTCGTGGGCGATCCAAGCAGGCTTCGCCAAGTCATCGTCAACCTGGTCGGCAACGCGATCAAGTTTACCGACCGCGGCGAAGTGACGGTTGATGTGCAAGTGGATTCGGCGGAACCGAGCAGCGCGCTGCTGCGCGTTTCCGTGATGGACACGGGCGTCGGCATCCCGCAAGAAAAGCAATCGTCCATTTTCGATGCTTTCACTCAGGCGGATGGCTCGACCGCGCGCCGCTACGGAGGATCGGGACTGGGACTCACAATCAGCAGGCGATTGGTTGAAATGTTCGGAGGGCGCCTTTGGCTGGATAGTTCCGTTGGAAAAGGAAGCACCTTCCATTTTACTGCGCTGTTCGGCGTGCCAGCTGTGCAGATAACACTGCCTCCGCCCGTGATTCACCGTTCCGCGCCCGAGGCCATGAAGCCGCTCCGCATCCTACTGGCTGAGGACAACCGCGTGAACCAGATCGTTGTCGTCCGCCTGATGGAAAAACGGGGGCATTCGGTAGAAGTCGCGAGTAACGGGCGTGAGGCTCTGGAAAAGTTCAGGCTCGGTGGCTTCGATCTTCTGCTGATGGACGTGCAGATGCCCCAGATGGATGGATTCGAGGCGACCGCAGCGATTCGGGAAATCGAAAAGTCAGAAGCCGCCCATATTCCCATCATTGCCATGACCGCCCACGCAATGAAGGGCGATCGCGAGCGCTGTTTAGCCGCCGGAATGGACGGCTATATTTCCAAGCCTTTTCAGATCGACGAGTTGATGAAGGAAATCGAGCGACTGCCTCAATTGACTTCTGCGATCGTCTGAACTGCCGCCTGTCGTCTTCAGGATCTTCGAGCCGTTAGTTTTTCAAGATCGAGAGTTGCTGGTGACGGGGCCGGCGAGAACGGACTGGACCGTCCTGCAGAATTCCTCGACGGGAAAGGGCTTCGCGAGAACCGGACAGCCCGAGCTTCGCAGAATATGGGCCGCGGAATCGCCCGCGTTGGAAGCGGTGAATATGATGCGCGCGGCAAGGTCGGCTCGATTCTCCTTGATCCAGCGGTAGAGGCCCGCGGTCGAAATCTTGCCGGGCAGGTTGATGTCAGAAACCACAGCATCCACAAAATCGCGGCTGAGAATAATTATCGCGTCTTCGGCTGTGCGAGCCATTTTTACCGAAGCACCGCTGGAAACCAGGACTTCCTGTTCCAGCAACAGAAGAGCTTCCTCCTGATCAACCAATAAGATTGTGCCCGGCATCGTGCGCGCACCGCGGGAAACCGGCTCGCTCGACGCCACCGAAGATTCATCCGAGAGAGGCAACGAGATGCTAAACGTGGCGCCGCGCGGGGGCGAATTCCGGACCTGAATTTCGCCTCCGTGCTCCTTCACAATTCCGTAACAGATGCTGAGCCCCAGACCCGTGCCTTTGCCGACGGGTTTCGTGGTGTAAAACGGGTCGAAAACCTTGTGCGGGTTTGTGACGCCCGGGCCACTATCCGTGATCTCGACGGACAGCCGCTGGCCGTTCGTTTCCGTGCGAATCCAGATTTCACCCGACCCGCCTTTTTCCTGAATGGCGTCCACCGCATTATTCAGAAGATTCAGAAAAACCTGTTCGAGCTGATGGAAATCTCCCGCGGTCATGGGCAGCTGTGGGTCGAATTCGCGGTGAATCACGATGTTGTGGAGCTTCATGTCGAATTCGCGAAGGACAAGCGTATCCTCCAGAATCTGATTGAGCTGGACGGGCGCGCGGTGAGGTTTCTGCTGGCGCGCAAAGCTGAGCAGGTTCTGGACGATGTGGTGGGTGCGCTGCGCCTGCTTGTAGAGCTTCTCGAGGTAATCCGCGCCGCGCGCGTGGACGAATTCCTCCGATTTCAGGAGCTGGCTGTACCCGAGAATCGCCGTGAGCGGATTGTTGAGCTCGTGCGCGACGCCGGAGATCAGTTGCCCCACGGCGGCCATCTTCTCGCTCTGCAAGAGCTGCTCCTGGGTGCGACGCAGCGTGTCGTAGGCTTCGCGAGTCTTTTCCAACAGCATTGACTTGTCTATGGTCGTGGCGATCTGGTTGCCGACGGCGGACAACAAATTCAATTCCGCGGTCGAGAAGGCCTTCATTTCGCGGTTGCCGACGACCAGGATGCCCATGACGCGGTCCTTGGCCCAAAGGACGACTACTTGCGACACCTGAATATTTTCCTTTTGGTGGAGATCGCGAATTTCCTCGGGCAACGCCGGAAGCGCGCCCGAAAGTAATGTGGCGCGAGCCTGACGAATCTGGTCCAGCAGGCCCGCGGAAATTTGCATGGGAGCATTCCGGCGGGCGAACTCGGATTGATAACCCACCGCGGCCGCGCGCTTGAGCACTCTGGAAGGCTGGTCGAGGAAATAAACGGCAGCCGCGCTCACGGAGAATAGTTCGGTGACTTTCAGGAGCGCAGCGGTCAGGCCGTCCTCCAGCGCCACGGCCTGCCCCAGCAATTCGCCGATGGCATTGAGCGCGAGCAACGCGCGGTTGCGCCGGCGAACGTCGATTTCCGCCTGTTTCTGGTCGGTGATATCGAGCAGAAAGCCCTGGTACGCGACCACGGCGCCCGAATCGTCGCGGGTGGCGAAACTCGATTCATGGGCGGTACGAATCTCGCCGTCACGCCGGCGGAATTCAAATTCGAAGTCCACGACCTCGCCATATTCCTGGAGCAGGCGCTGGCGGCGTCCGCGGTCGGCGGGATCCACATACAGCTGCGCCGGAAGATCCGCCTGAAGCAAGTCGTCGTGACTTTCATAACCGAGGATGCGCATGAAGGCGTCGTTGAAATCCACGAAACGGCCTTCGGGCGTCGAGATAAAAACACCCTCCTGAACCTTTTCGAAAAGCGTGCGGAACTTGTTTTCGGCCTGCCGGCGGCTGGTGAAGTCCTTGAGGACGTGAATCGTTCCGAGGCGTCCGCCCTCGGAATCATGGAGAGCGGAATCGGTGGCCAGAAAGTATCCTCCGAAGGAGGGATCTATCACCTCGGACTTTCCGGATGCGCCTTCGCAGTAGGGACAGCGAACCCAGGGAACAACACTACCGTGGCGAAGCACGTCGCGAACCATGCGCCCCACCAGGGATTCCGGTTCAATTTCGAGACACTGCGCGAGCGGGCGATTGGCGCGAATGATGCGGCCATCCAGCGAGTGAACCAGGATTAAGTCATCAATGGAATCGAATGTATCCAGCCACTGCCTGCGGGAGGCGGCAGCGCTTTCGAACAGGGCGACGTTTTCAACCGTCAAACCAAGAAGGTTGGCAACGTTGACGAGATAATGTTCCTCTTCGCTCTCGAACGTGCGCGGAGTGGAAGAACCGATTCCGAGCATCCCGAGCGGGCCCTCTTTTCCAGGAATGCGAACCAGAACAAGCGCGTCGAGCTTTTCCGCATCCATCCATCGCTGAACGGTCGCGTCCACGGCGTCGCGATTGGAGCAAAATGGCGTCTCCCGGCGGAGCACACCCTGAACCCACGGCTCTGCGGCGGAGATTCGCGCGGTCTGCTTCCGAAATCTGTCGCTCAGTCCCACAGAAGCGCGGACCGAGATCGAGGTGGGATGAGCGGGATCGTCAAGCAGAAATACAAGCCCGTGACTCGCGGCCAGGCTTTCGACCAGATGGCGCAATACGCCCTGTAGAGCGTCGTCAACCTTGAACGATTGACTCGCCTCGGCCGTGATCATTGCCAGCCGCCGTAATTTTTCGTTGAGATCTTCGGTCCGAACACGGCCCGCCTCCAGAACCAGGACGGCCATCGCGATGCCCATCATGATTCCGAAGAGGCCTTCGAATGAAACACGATACAGCCCGATCGAGTGAGCCGCCCAGTCGGTGCGATCCAGCCCGTGGAGGCCGCGCAGCAGGAGACCTCCTGCCAGCAACTTCCATCCCGCGCCGCGGTGTTGATCCTGAGATCTCCAAAAAAGCCAGCCTGCCGAGAGATAGAGGACGCACTCAGACAGTGACTCCGCGTCGCGCTGGAGATGGGGCATGTGCGGAACCGAACCCAGGGCAATGAAAACGCTCGCTGCGATTCCACCTAACGGCCACAGATATCTCAGTGACTTGCCCAGCCCAAGACACTCCAGCACCGCTGCAAGAAACAGCGCCGCCGCCAACAGGGAAAGCTCCGGGACAAAACGAGGATCATTAGAACCGCCGCGCCAGAGGGAATAGATGCGCAAGCCCTCGAGGCCGACATAAATCGTCCAGCCGGCCAGCCAGAACCTGAAGAAGCGCGCGGGAAAACCCGGTAACAGCAGCCAATATAAGACCAGCAGGATGAAGGCGGCAGAGCCCTCCATGAAGGCGACAGCCAGAAATCCCGGGTTGGAAGCAAAGATCATTGAGGCCTATTTAAACGACACGGGGCCGCACCGCAAAACGCTCGGCAATCAAATTTTGGGGATATTAAGAAGCCATTGTGAAACCTAGCACACGGTTGCAAGATACGGCAACAAAGCCTCCGGCCGGGTGTGCCGTGCCTTATAATGGCTCATCGGACGGAGCACCCATGCCTACTGAAAAAATCCTCGTGGTAGACGACGAAGAGGCGATTCGCGAGGTCATTTCGACGCTGCTGGACGCGCAGGGCTTCCAATGCACGACCAGCTCGAACGGCAAGCTGGGACTCGAGGCATTCCGCAAAGATACGTTCGATCTAGTCCTCAGCGATATCGTGATGCCGGAAATGGACGGGTTAAAGCTGCTGGGGGAGCTGCGCCTGGACGATCCGGACGTCCCGGTGATCATGGTCACGGCCATGCACGACATTTCAATCGCACTCGAAGCCATTCGGGCCGGCGCCTACGATTACATTCTGAAACCTTTCGAGAAAGATCAGCTTTACCTGAGCGTCCGCCGGGCGCTGGAACATCGAAGCCTGGTGCTGGAGAACCGGACGTATCAGAGCGACCTGGAGCAACTGGTCGCCGAGCGCACACAGCAGCTTTCGATCGCGCTGCAGGACCTGGAGCAGTCCTACGATTACACGCTGGAGGCGCTGGGTGGCGCGCTGGACGCTAAAGATGCGGAAACCGAAGGACACTGCCAGCGCGTAACGGCATTCACGATCACGATCGCACGATTGATGGGAGTCGAAAAGGGGCTTCTGCGGCATATCGCCCGAGGCGCGTTCCTGCACGATATCGGCAAAATGGGAGTGCCGGACAGCATCCTGACGAAACCCGGGCCGCTGACCGCGGAAGAGCGCGAAATTATGCGCCGGCATTGCGACATCGGATTCGCGGTGCTTGAGAGAATTCCGTTTCTCAAGGAGGCCGCTGAAATCGTGCTATCGCACCAGGAGTGCTACGACGGCTCCGGCTATCCGCGCGGCTTGAAGGGTGAACAGATTCCTCTGGGAGCGAGAATATTCGCGGTGGCCGACACGCTGGACGCGATGATCTCCGACCGGCCGTATCGCAAGGCGTTGCCGATCTCCGCGGCGCGCGAAGAGATTCTTAGGTTTTCAGGGAAACAATTCGATCCCCGGGTCGTCGAGGTATTTATGGAGCAGCCAGAAAAGCTGTGGCGCGAACTCCACGACAAGACGGGCGATCCCTTCCGGCTTACCCAGCTGCAAACCGTTTAGGCAGGTCTTCCAAATTTCCCTTGTGAAAACGGCGTGCGCCGCGGTTCCGCGAAATAGCAAAGGCCCCGGAACCGTAATTCCGAGACCTTCACTTCAGTCCGATTCAGGTCCGATAACTTAGAACTCGTACTTGAGCCAGAACTTGATGGTGCGTCCACCAGCGACCGTCGGACCATTCTCAGCGTAAATCCCGCTGAGCATGTTGAAAGTTGGCGTAAACAGGTTGGGGTGATTGAACGCGTTGAAGAACTCGGTACGGAACGTCAGCGACTGGCCCTCGAACTTGCCAATCGCAAACGGGAACCTGCGTTCAATACTCTGGTCTGAATAAACCTGGCCAGGCCCGTAGATTGAATTGCGCCGAACGTCGCCGTTAACTCCGACGCCGCTGGCCGGAATGGCAAAGCGGAAATCATCCAAAGTCTGCGCAGCGCAGGGACCAGGGCCGAATTCGCAAGGAAGGCTGTAGTAACTTCCGGTTACCCCGCCGACATAAGAACCATCTATGCCCGTCGCCGAAAGGGGCAGCTTCGGGTTGCCAAGCAACGGACGGTCATTGCCGCTATGGCCATCCTCATTGACGTCTATGTCGTCAAAAACCGTACCCGGAGCGCCGCTATCGAAGGACGTAATGGTTGACCATTGCCACTGGTCCGTCACTGCCTTCACGAGCCAATTAGCCCTGCTGTAGGGTAAGGCCCAGACAAAAGCGATAGACGCGCGATGGCGCCGATCGAGCGCGGAATTGCCCCAATCGGACTTCTCGGATGCGAGGTCCTGGGAGAAGGAACTTCCGTCACCTCCTGTTTCGGTGAAAATCTCCGAGACATCATCCGTCAGATGCGAGTAGGTGTAGGAAGCGCGCAACAGGAAGTCCCGATGGAAGGAGCGCTCGAGTTCGAATTCGGCGCTGTTGTACCACGAGGATCCCGAGTTATCCCGAACAACGATTTCATTGAAATTCGGGTTCTCGCGGACGTAGTCGCCAGACGCATCGAAACCGATGGCGCCATTGTAATCCTGGTTAGCGTAGAGCTTTTCGCCTTTTGTGCCGACGTAGGCTACGGTAAGAACCAACCTTCCCGGCAATTCGCGCTGGATGTCGAGGTTCCATTGTTGGGTGTAGGGATTGACAATCCTATTGGACATCGTGTCAATAATGGCGGTGGGGCTCGGAGTGCCGACGATATCGGCCAGTTCCTCCTGGGCCATGTCCTGGCCGCGGCCATTTCCGCCAACGATGCTGCCACCAAAGGCATTGGGAGAACTAGACGCGGTGTTGTCAATAATGTTGGTGAACAGCCCGTCGTAGTAAACGCCGTAGCCACCGCGAATCACGGTGCTACCGTTGCTCAACCAATGGGGCCCCCAGTGGGGCGTGTAAGCAAAGCCAAGCCGCGGGGCGAAGTTATTGCGGTCGGGTCGCTCGGTAGAGCCGTACATGCTGGGGAAAACAGCACCGGCAACTCCCATTCCCAAACTGGTATTAAGAGCCGGGAACTGCAACACGTTGCCGGGCGTGCCCCAGTATTCATACCGCAGGCCAAGCGTGAAAGTGAGGTTATCTTTAACGCGAAACGTATCCGTGAAGTAAGGCGCATACATAATGACATTGGGCGAGACAGCCGGATCGCCGAAGACCTTGTTGATTGAACCGGTCGGTCCGGTGAAGTCATCGATAAAGTTAGCTAATGAGGAGTACGTGCCTCCGGTGGGAAAAGCACTATCCGTAAACGTTCCACCGATCTTGTAGTCAATGGAACCCCTGGAATCAAAGGGAACGAGATCGTGAACATCGACAAAGGTTACGTCGATGCCGGTCTTAAACGTGTGGCGTCCGTGGCTATACGTCACGGCATCCTGGATCTGCGATGTCTTGTGCGCGCGGCCTTGGGGGAAGCCCTGATCAATGCCGAGCTCAAGAGGAGCGAAGCTGGGCCCCGTCAGGTCGCTATCGAAAACCAGGTTGGGAATATTGGCCAGCGGACCAGCGAGAGTGGCTCCAGTGGGATCAAAGCCAAAACTGATGTTGGTATAGGAGAAGCGCAGTTCGTTAACAATTGTGCTGGAGACTGTGTGCACCCACTGTGCGTGGAAGACCTGCGACGGGCCACCTTGCTGGGTAACGAACGGAGGCAAGGCGCTCGGATTTGCGAAAAAGTCCGGGCTGAGGGCAGAATCGTTACGAATGTACGCCGCTGACAGGCTATCACTCTGGCCCGGGTGGTAATCAAGACGGTAATACTGAGACTTATCCTTTCCTTGGACCGGAACGTTATTCTGCGCGAACAGGTCGGTGGCGACGCATCCCCGATCCAGACCCGTGGTCGGATCAGGCCCGAGAACCAGGCAGCTAGCCGTTGTGGACCCAACCACGGTCGGCGCAACGAGGCCGCCCAAGCCTTGGACAAACAGGTTCGCGTTAGCGTTGCCCAAACCCTTGAGAGTGGCGATGCCTGCCGCAGTGGGCAGAACCAGAGTGTCTCCGGTTGCATCCTGCGACGACGGGTCCCACTGGTCAGATACGAAGAAAAATATCTTATCTTTGACCACCGGGCCGCCAACTGAGAAGCCGTAGGTGTTTTCGTTCGAGAAAGGGTTGGGCAAGCCGATGATTTTGTTTTCCGCCGGATTCGCTGCGAAGGCGGAGTTTTCATTGACCTCCCAGGCAGAGCCATGGAAAGTATTGCTGCCGGTATTATAGATGTAGTTGAGCACCGAACCCCCGCCGCGTCCATACTCGGCGGTGTAAGAATTGGTGAGGATTGTGACTTCCTGAATCGCGCCGATGTTGTCCGGCTGAAGGGCCTGGCCGGCGATGCCGTAATCGTTGTCATCCACGCTGTCTATCAGAAAATTGTTTGCGCGCGGGCGCGTACCGTTGACGGAATAACCGACTCCGTTATTGAAGCCTGTGGTGGCAGGCGACAAATCCTGAACACCCGGCAGCGTCATCGCCAGTTCGGCCGGGTTAAAGCTGCTGTAGGGCAGACTGGTGACTTCCTCTGCGCTGATATTCCCAGCGAGCTGTCCCGACTGAGTATCGATCACCTGGGCTGCGCCCGCCTCAACGGTGACGGTGCTCTGCACCGCGCCGAGCTGAAGCAAACCATTCACGGTAGTGGTTGTCGAGCCATTGATCACGACGCTTCCAACTCGCAGGGCAGCGAGGCCAGTCGAGGTAAACGTGACCGAGTAAATGCCAGGCTGCAAGCCTTCGATCCGGTAAGTGCCCACCGAATCGGTGGTCGCTTCATGCACTTGGCCGAATTGGGCGCTCTCGACTTTGACGTCCACGTTCGGGACCACAGCACCGGTTTGATCCGTCACGGCACCGACCAGCGTCCCATCGCTCGTTTGAGCGCCAATAACGGTCGCCATCGTTAGCACCGCGAACAAACCCAATAGCGCACCCACCAAGCGAGCCTTTTGGATCATTGACATCGGATACCCTCCATTGCAGTAATTGTGTGAGAAACCCCGTGAACCCTTACAGCACCGCCCAATTATTCCGCCCACTACCAGGTATAAATCGCTAAGACAAGCTTGAACTGGCAAATATACACGCTTATGACGAAACGATATGCAAGCGCAATTCCAGAATCGGAGTGGATTCTGTCAGAATAATCATCGCAGAATCAGTAACATAGGTGCGAGGTATCCTGTTGCTAGCCGTAAATCCGAAATTTCATATGTACCCAGAAATGAAATGCCATAGGAGGTCCCGGTACCGCATCTTCGAGAGTGAGTTAGCGGGCGCGGTCGTTGCGGCGGTAGATGAAGGCAAGAATCCCGACGAAGAGGCTTACCGCGGGTAGCAGAAGGACCAGTATCCCGTGCCGCAGCGCCACGCGGGCGGGTGCGCCGGAGGCTGCGGCCGTCTGGTAGCACATAGCGCAGCCCTGCGCCACCGCGTGCGACGCCGTGAGTCCAATCAGCAGGGTCCAGACTGCACAGGTGACCGTCAGCCTAAGCTTCATTTCCGCTGCTCCCCGGGCATCTCGACTCCACTTAGGTTGTACATCACTTCGCCAAAAGCAGAAACACGAAAAGCAAGACCCACAGCCCGTTAATCGCGTGCCAGTAGGTCGAGACGACACCAGCAACCGTCGTACGAGTCAAATGGCGCGGAGCGCGAAACGCGACCGCGACGAGCACCGCGATGCCGGCCAGCACGTGGATCCCGTGAGCGGCCGTAAATACATAGAAAAAGCTGCTGCTGGGATTCGTCGCGATGCCAACTCCCGCGACGGCGAGCTGGCGCCAGCTGATCCCAAGCCCCGCGAGAAAAAACAGGCCCAGGATTGCTGTGACGCCCCACCAGTGGCGAAATCCCGCGTCGTCGTTTGCCAGCAACCGGTTCCGCGAGTGAGCCAGAGTGAAGCTGCTGGCCAACAGGATAGCGGTGCTAAGCGCAAGAATACGCCACGGCAGATCGAGCGGTTGCCAATCGCTTGAAAATCCCTTGCGAACGATCTCCGCGCTGACAAGCGCCATGAAGAACATGAGCACACCGGCGAGGAGCATGATCGCCCCGGTGAGATAAACCCGCTGCGGGATTCCTACTGTCGCGGCCACGCCTGCAGCCCCGCTGCCGTGCGCGGCGCCCTTCGGCGCGAGATTCTGGGGCAGGAAATCCGCCGTTTCGCCGGGCACGCTGTACTCGTAGGGCCCGCGATAGACTCTCGGAAATTGCCCGCCGAAACTGTCCGGCGCGGGCGGCGAAGTGGTGATCCATTCCAGCGTGGTCGCGTTCCACGGATTGGCAGATGCGGGCGCGCCCTTCTTCAGGCTGCGAAAGAAATTCCAAAAAAAGATCAGCTGCGCCGCGGCCGTAATGAACGCCGCGATGGTCATGAACTCGTGCAGCGGCTGGAGCGCGGCCAGATATTTGGCGCCGGTCGAATCCGCGTAGCGGCGAATTCCGCCAGCGACGCCCAGAAAATGCATCGGCATGAAAATGCAATAGACGCCGATGAAAGTGAGCCAGAAATGCAGTTTGCCGAGCGTCTCGTCCATGCTGCGGCCGAACATCTTGGGAAACCAGTAGTAGGTGGCGGCGAAAATCCCAAAGATCGCAGCGACTCCCATGACGATGTGAAAATGCCCAACGACGTAGTAGGTGGCGTGCAACATCGTGTCCAGGGCGGGCTGCGCCAGGAAAATCCCCGAAAGTCCGCCGGTGATGAAAAATGAAACGAAGCCGATGGCAAAGAGCATTGGCGTGCGGAACTGTATTTTTCCTCCCCACAGCGTCCCAAGCCAGTTGAATGTCTTGATTGCGGAGGGCACGCCGATCGAAATCGTAAGCAGCGAGAACGTGAGTCCCGAATAGGGATTCATGCCGCTCACAAACATGTGGTGGCCCCAGACCAGAAAGCCGAGAAAACCGATGGCGCAGAGCGCGAGCGCCATTACCCGGTATCCGAATACGGGCTTGCGCGAAAAGTTCGCGAGCACGTGCGCCACCACGCCCATGCCCGGCAAAATCGCGATGTAAACCTCCGGATGGCCGAAAAACCAGAAGAGATGCTGCCACAGTAGCGGCGATCCTCCGTTGTGGCCCTGCAATTCGCCGTTCACGACGAGTCCTGCCGGAAGGAAGAAACTCGTGCCTGCGGAGCGGTCGAGGAGGAGAAGGATTCCACCAGCCAGCAGAACGCTAAACGCGAGCAGGCTGAGGATCGCGGTGACGAACCAGGCCCAAACGGTGAGCGGCATGCGCATCAGCGTCATTCCCGGCGCGCGCATATCAATGGTCGTCGCGATGAAATTGATCGCCCCCAGCAGCGACGCGACGCAAAAAATGAGGATGCCGATAATCCAGATCGTCTGGCCCGTTCCTTCGCCCGGCCCGGTCACTTCGCCGAGGCCGCTGAGAGGAGGATAGGCCGTCCAGCCGCTGATCGGCGCTCCGCCGGGAACAGTGAACGCGGCCAACATGCAAAGGAAAGCCGCGAGAGTCAGCCAAAACGAGAGCATGTTGAGCCGGGGAAAGGCCATGTCCGGCGCGCCGATCTGAAGGGGCAGAAAATAGTTGCCGAAGGCGCCCTGCGGCGCGGTGGTCAGCACGAAAAAAATCATGATCGTGCCGTGCATCGTCACCAGCGCCAGATATTGTTCCGGCGTCATGATGCCACCGCGAACAAACGGCAAGTGCGCCGCAGGCCACACGAGATGAAAGCGCATCAGAAGCGAGAGGACGATGCCGATGGTCACGGCCGCAAGCGCCAGGAAAAAATACTGGAGGCCGACGACCTTGTGATCAGTGCTGAAAACGCGCCGCGCGCTCACTGGCCGGCCGCCTGGCGTTTAAGGAAGCTCTCGTAACCGGATTCAGAGACCACGTTCAAAAAGCTATGCATTGTGTTGTGGCCCAGCCCGCACAGTTGGGTGCAGACAATGTCGTATTGCCCAATCCGGTTCGCGGTGAAATGCACGGGAACCATCATGCCGGGCACGGAATCCTGCTGGAGGCGCAACTCGCGCACGAAGAAATTGTGGACCACGTCCTGCGAACGCAGCAGCAACTCGACAGGATGGTCGACCGGCACAGTCAGCGTGGGAACGACGATGTCGTCTCTGCCCGCGGGATCGTTCGGGTCGAGGCCGAGCGGATTCCCGGTTGGTGCGCTGACCAGACTGGGATCGAGCCGGCCGAATTTGTTGTCCGCGCCCGGATATCGAAACGTGTAGACGAATTGCGTGGTGGTGACTTCGATCTGGATCGCTCCCGGCTCGGCAGCGGTGTAACGATCCTCCGCCCACGCTTTGCGGCCCGCAATCGCCAAGCCCAGAAAAACGACCAAGGTGATGGTGGTCCAGACGACTTCCATTGCTACGTTCCCGTGGGTGAAGTGCGCGCGCTGTCCGCGATCGCGAAATCGAAATACGGCATACGCGAGGCCCAGTTGGGCGAGGATGAATGCGACACCTGCGACGTAAAGCGTGAGGTCATACTGCCGGTCAACGAGCAGCGCGATCGAAGTGATCGGCGGTGGCGGAGGAAACAGGTGAGCTGCAAATACGTAGACCGTCGCAAGGACCAGCAGAGTCAGAAGAAGTGCCAGCAGAAAAGCTGGGGCGGCGGAGCCACGGGCTTGCTTCCTGCTTCGGATCATAATCGTTGCGAGACAGCGATGATATATAACCGAGGAGGGATTTTGTAGGAAGATTGCGGACATCGAAGCTGAGGGTAGTTTTGCTCGGCGCGCCAAAGCGGCATAGACTCAGGTCATTTCGAACTGAAGATGGAGGCTATTTGAGATGTGGGGGAAGCCACCTTTCTACATTCCGGACAATTACGCGGTGGACGTACGAAATCTGGCCGCGGCGCGCGAGTGGTACAAGGAAAAGCTCGGGTTGCACGACGCGAAAACCGACCGAGAAGAAGATTCGGGGCGACCAGTCACGGACCTGAGTATTTCGAGCAACGACATGTTTCTTTCATTGGTGGAGCTGGAATCAGGAGCATCCGCCGAGAACCGGCATGTCATCTTCTTCGCCAGAAATCTGGAAAAGGCGCATGAGTGGATTGCGGAACGCGGAATCGCCGTCGAGCCGATCACAGCTGATTCAGGCGGGAATCATTCCTTTCGGTGTCAGGATGTGGAAGGGAATTAGATCGAAGTGTGCGTTGAACCGGGATCGATCTCGCGTAGACCTGCTTCGCCTGCGAATCGACGCAAATCCAAAGCAAAACTCGGACTGTCAGAAAAGATATGCGGTCGAGTGGATTCGAACCACCACGCTCTTGCGAGCGCCAGCCCCTCAAGCTGGTGCGTCTGCCAGTTCCGCCACGACCGCAAAGAGGTCAACGACAAAATTGTAACAGAAGCCGCTAGTTCTTGGGAGCCGGGTTCGACGCGGGCGCTGGGGCCTGCGGCACAGGCTGGACCGGAATCTGAATGGGAGGTGCAGCCGGCTTCGCCGGAGCTGTGCCCGATTTCGAAGTTTGCTCCAGGATCGAGCCTGTGCTCGACTGAGGCGTGGAGCGTTTGAAGGAAAGCGTCAGCGAAGTCATCATGAAGACGATGGCGCACCAGGTGGTGGCGCGCGAAAGGAACGTGGCAGCTCCACGCGGGCCGAACGCCGTCTGGCTGCCTGCTCCACCGAACGCGCCCGCAAGATCCGCAGCATTGCCGCTCTGCAGCATGATGACGATAATCAGAACGAAGCACACAATCACGTGCAGCGTCACCAGCACGGCGGATACTCGCCAGCCGATCCAAATTAGCCCGAGGGCTACTAGCATCGAAACTGCCCATTTTGCCCACGTTGGCATTTCTGCTCCACTCCGCTCCGCGCCGAGGACGATCTCGCCCGTTTGGCGCGCCTAATAATTCACGATTGATGCGAATGACCGCGGGTCGAGGCTCGCTCCGCCCACAAGCGCTCCGTCAATCTCCGCCTGCGCCATCAATCCCTTGATGTTGTCGGGCTTGACGCTGCCACCGTAGAGAATTCTGAGTGCGGAGGCTTCCTCGAAAGAGAACCGGACCGCGGCAAGTTCCCGCAGATACCGATGCGCCTGCGCGGCCTGCTCCGGTGTCGCAGTTTTTCCCGTGCCAATCGCCCAAACCGGCTCGTACGCCAACAGAATACGCGAGAACTCCGCAGGGGTCAACGCGCCCAGGCCGCCCTCAAACTGGCGCTGGAGAACGGTTTCGGTAAGATTGCCCTCGCGCTCACTGAGAATTTCGCCGACGCACACGATCGGCGTCAGCCCTTCCTCGAGCGCGGCCTTGGTTTTGCGATGCACGCCTTCTTCCGTTTCGTTGAAATACTGCCGGCGTTCGGAGTGGCCGATGATTACTCCCGTGCAACCGATCTCGACCAGCATCCGCGCGCAGATTTCTCCGGTGAATGCGCCTTCCCGCTGGCCGTGGACATTCTGAGCGGCAATGGCGATGGAAGTCCCGCGAACCGCCTGCGCGGCAACGTCCAGCGACGTGAATGGCGGGGCCACGACAATGTCGCAATGCTTTGATTTCGCAACAAGCGGGCAAAACACGTCAAGGAAGGCGTGGGTCTCCGCCTGCGTTTTGTACATCTTCCAATTGCCGGCGATTACCGGTCGGCGCAATGAACTCTACCTTTCGCTGAGCGCTTCGACTCCGGGCAATTTTTCGCCCGCGAGAAATTCGAGCGAAGCGCCGCCGCCCGTCGAAATGTGCGAAATCTGACTGGCGACGCCGGATTGCTCGACGGCCGCAACGGAATCGCCCCCTCCGACGATGGAAGTGGCTCCGGCCACGGTGGCGGCAGCGACGGCGCGCGCCATGGCGAGGGTGCCCTGCGCGAACGCAGGCTTTTCGAACATGCCCAGCGGACCATTCCAGACGATGGTGCGCGCCTTCGAAATTTCCTGGCTGAATTGTGCGATGGTCCTGGGGCCGACGTCGAGACCCATCCAGCCATCGGGCGTATCCGCGATATCGGTCGTCTTCGTTGTGCTGAAATCGGGCGATTCCGCCAGCACGTGATCCACCGGCAAGAGCAGGCGGAATTTGCGGGTGCGCGCTTCCTCGAGCAGGCCGCGCGCGAGATCCAGCTTGTCGTTTTCGACGAGCGACTTCCCTACCGGCAGGCCCTGCGACCTCAGAAACGTGTAAGCCATCGCGCCGCCGATCAGCATGGCGTCGGCGAGCTTCATCAGGTTCTGCACGACCTCGATCTTGTCGGAAACTTTTGCTCCGCCGAGGACCGCGACGAACGGCCGCTCGGGATTCGAGATGGCCCTGCCGAGATGTGTCAGTTCCTTTTCCATCAGCAGGCCAGCGGCGGACTGGCGGACAAACTTCGTGATGCCGACCACCGACGCATGGGCGCGATGCGCGGAGCCGAACGCATCGCAAACGAAAATTTGATCGCATAGCGCAGCGAGCTGCTTTGCAAACGCGGGGTCGTTCGCTTCTTCCTCGGCATGATAGCGGACGTTTTCAAGAAGCAGCACTTCCCCGTTGCGAAGCGCCTTGCTCTTTGCCTCCGCGTCGGCACCCACGCAATCGGCGGCGAATGCCACCGGCTTCCCCAGCAGCTCGCCAAGCTTCGCGGCCACGGGCGCGAGGCTGTATTTGGGATCAACTTTGCCTTTTGGACGGCCCAGGTGCGAGGCGAGCACGAGGCGCGCTCCGCGTTCGATGGCGAGGCGCAGGGTGGGCAAGGTCTCGCGAATGCGCGTGTCGTCGGAAACGCGGCCGCCATCGAGTGGAACATTGAAATCCACGCGGATGAAGACGCGCTTGCCGCTCATTTCGAGATCGCGAATGGAGAGCTTGCTCATGGTAATTGTGGAAAGATGCGCCAGTCGGGAACTTCGCTGCTAAAAACGAGCGGCAAAGAACTTGATCAGGTCGCGGCAGCGGCACGAGTAACCCCACTCATTGTCGTACCAGGCAAGCACCTTCACGCAATTGCCACCGACAACGAGCGTGTAACCTGAATCAACGATCGAAGAACTCGGATTGCCGCGAAAATCGATGGACACCAATTCCTCATCCGTATATTCGAGGATGCCCTTCATCGGCCCTTCGGCCGCGCTCTTGAGAGCCGCGTTTACGCCGGCCACGGTCGCCGGCTTTTCCGTGATGACCGTGAGGTCCACCACGCTGACGTTGGGGGTTGGCACGCGCATGGCGTACCCATCGAGCTTGCCTTTGAGTTCGGGGATCACCAGGCTCAAGGCCTTCGCTGCGCCAGTCGAAGTCGGGATCATGGACATGGCCGCAGCACGCGCGCGCCTCAGATCCTTGTGCGGCAAATCGAGCAGCTTCTGGTCATTCGTGTAGGAATGAATCGTGGTCATGGTGCCCACGACGATGCCAAAGGTGTCCTGCAAAACTTTAGCGACGGGCGCGAGGCAGTTCGTGGTGCAGGAGGCGTTTGAGATGACATGGTGCTTCGCAGGGTCGTAGGTCTTTTCGTTCACTCCGAGGACGATGGTGGCGTCGGGATCGGTGGCGGGCGCGGAAATGATGACTTTCTTCACCGTCCCGCGAATATGCTTGCGCGCGTCGGCGCCTTTGGTAAATAGGCCCGTTGATTCGACAACGATTTGGGCGCCCACGGATGCCCAATCGATTTCGGCGGGATCCTTTACACGAAAAACCTTGAAGGCTTTGCCGTCCACGGAAATCGTATCGTCCGTGTGGGTGACTTTATGCGTGAGGTTGCCCAGAATCGAATCGTATTTCAGGAGATGCGCCAGCGTCTTCGAATCGGTGATGTCGTTGACGGCGACAATCTCGATCGCCGGGTCGCCCAGCGCGGCGCGAAAAATATTGCGGCCGATGCGGCCAAACCCGTTGATAGCGACTTTGACGGCCATGCTTCCTCCTGAGAATTGTCGAGACTTACTTGCCGGCGAGAAGAGCCAGTTGGACTTCCATGGAACGAACGATGCTAGGGTGCGCGCGGAAAAAAGTCAACGCGGGTTCGCCGCGGTGCTTCTCAGTTGTACTCCTTCACACGGATGACGGTATTGCCTTCAAAGGTGACGAATGTTGTTTTCGAGGGGGGCGTGCCGTAGATCCAGTCTTCCGTGTCGTTGCCCTCGGGATCTCGCTCCCGGACTTTGTGTTCCGGGCGCCCCATGGCCGCGAGCACCATCTCTGAATCCATTCCCACCACGGCACGCTCATCCTTGATTGCCTGCTGGAACTGGGGCGCCAGGGTATCAATCCAGTTCACGGTGGCGGAATGCTGGTGCGAGAAATCCAGCATTACAGAGAGGTCACGTTTCAAGTCGTCCGGGCTCATATCCGGGAGGTTATGTCCGTAGTCCAGAACCAGCGTCGCGCCGGGCAGCTGCTGCTGCGCATACGATTGTTGCGTCTGTTCGGGGGGCGGGGTGGAAGTGCCGCCGATGCCGATCTGCAGGTGATCGCGCAAATGGAAATGCTTCTTACCGCCGCCGTTGATCTGCAGCACGATCTGGTCGGCGCGAAATTCAATGGACGTGATCTGCACGGTATCGCCCTGGCTGGCAGCCGTGCCATAGAGCCTTAGCGCGTCGCTCAAATGCTGCATGTCGAGCGGTTTTCCCGCCGGAATCTTGTAGCCCTTCCTGCCGCCTGGCAGAGGCTGCACGACGCGGGCGAATTCGCCATCCACAAAACGCACCAATAGCAAGCGCGATTGCGGCTGCAAAACTTTCGACGGATGATCGGAGGATTGAACGGCCGGGGAGTCTGACGCGTCCGGGCGCGCAATCGCCAGCGCGGCCGGAAAAGCGTTTCCAAGACTCGGAGGAGCGGAACGGAAAGAAGTCAAACCGGGGATGTCCGCTCCTAATGCGAGCGCAACCAAGAGCGCGATGCTGAACTGAACGCCCATTCCGGTTTCCCCATTCTACGGCGTTTGCCCCGCTTCGGGAATAGCAAGTTCAACAGAGGGCAGGGAGCGGCCCCGGCAGATCCCTAGGCGAGAGTGTACGCCGGCCGATACCCGAAATCGCGCATCGCGCCGGTTGAATCGAATGGATTCCCTGGACGCGCGCCGCGTGCAAGAATGGGGCGTCAAGTCGCCGAAACAAAATGCTCTATCGCCTGCTCATCGCGGTCGTCGCACCCACTATCGTCCATCGCGCGAGGCACTGGATCTATAGCCTCGGCGGTTTGGGTTTCATTCCGCTCGGACTCCTCGACGCCTCGATCATTCCGGTCCCCGGCAGCATGGATGTGCTGACGATCGTCTTATGCGCACGGCAAAGCGAGCTGTGGATCTACTACGCCATCATGGCAACCGTTGGTTCGGTGTTGGGAGGATTTACCACCTACCGGCTTGCCCGCAAGGGCGGGAAGGAAATGCTCGCGCGCAGGTTTTCAGCCCGAACGCTGAAGAGAGTTTATGCAATCTTCGAGCGATGGGGCTTTGGCGCGATCGCCCTCCCCGCGCTGCTGCCGCCGCCGGTGCCCATGGTTCCGTTCGTTCTGGCGGCGGGCGCCCTACAGTATTCGGTCCAGAAATTCCTGACCGCGCTAACCGTGGGCAGGCTGGCCAGATTCATGCTGCTGGGATTTCTGGCCGCTCGCTATGGACGGCCGATGCTGGCTTACTTCTCGCACCACGGACACCCAGTACTGGTGACAGTCATCGGACTAATTGTCGTCACCGTTGTGGTTTTCGTTGTCTTCTTCACAGGTAAGCGGCGACGACGGCGCGCCCGCGCCTAGCCATTTGCGACGGAATGTCTCTTAGTGAACAGACATTCGCCTTCCCCTCTCCCAAAATAGGAAGCGGAAAATGAGACGTGGACGAGGAGCTAACGATGATCAAGCCAAGCACGAAAGACGAGGTGGAAGGCAATCTTCACGACTTGAAGGGAAAAGTGAAGGAAAAGACGGGGAAGGCAGTGAACGATCCGAATCTCGAAGCTGAAGGCCAAGCCGAAAAGATAGCCGGAAAGATCCAAAAGAAAGTCGGACAGGTGGAGAAAGTTCTGGGGCAATAGTGGCGAAGCGATTGATAAAGTTCGCGAAGTAAAAGGAGACCCAAATGTTGCTATTGATTATTATTCTGCTGCTCTTGTTCGGTGGTGGCGGCGGTTACTACGGATACTCGAGATGGGGAACAGGCGGTGGACTTGGAGTTGTCGGGACGGTCCTGCTGATCGTCTTGATCGTGTATCTGTTCGGTGGTCTGCGGCTGTAAGACCGCTCAACGGCGGTTTTGCGGTTTGCCGGGGAGAAAGAATTATCCGGGCGAATGCCGGCGCATTCGCAGCCAAGTTCGGAATGACCTCCGGCGCTGGCGGCACGATTGCCGCCAGCACCGTCGAGGGACTTGAACTGAACGATTCTCCTGCGGTGGTGCAGGTTCCTTCTTTTGCGGCCTCAGTTCAGGACGCGGACGCCGCCCGGACCTTCGCTGGCTCCCCTACGAGTTCCTCGAACAGGGTTCGGTAATGAATCATCGCCTGGCGCAATTCTTCCGTGCTCGCTCGCCCCAAGGTTTGGCGCGCCGCGATTGCATGGGCTGCCCGGTAATTTTCCATCACGAGTGGATGGTCCACCGAGATGTCTGCCGCGCGCTGTTCAAAGTCGCTGACCGGATAGCCGCGCATTGACATCACGTCGCCCATCAATTGATCGGCCTCCGTGACTGCCCCTCCGGGACTGTCCACGAATCGCGACTGGATTTTGCCCCACGATTCCACGAAACGGGCGTGATCTGCCGGAGCAAGCTCCCGGATGTGAAAACTTTCCACCCTCTCGGCGCGCTTTTCGAGTTTGGCTTCCGCACGGCGTTGGTTCCCGCCTTCCTGGACCGCGCGGGCATATTCCGGGCCACCAAACTGCCCACGGAGCCTGGCGGTGCGGCGCTTTCGCATATACAGCATCGCGGCGATGCCGCCAACGACGATCACTACAGCGGCGATGATCAGGGCCCATTGCGTGGTGCTCAATGCACTCATATTCATGACTTGCCTCCGTTGCTTCCACGAATCTTTGGTTCGGGCCGAGGAACTCGACCGGCAGAATAATAGAAGCGACAGGATCGGAAATCTGTTCACAACGGGACACTTCTGAGGGCAAGCTCGCGATGATGAATCGAAGTTACCGCGCGGTCAGTCTTGGGCGCCCGTACGGGGCTTCGGAGATATGACTCGGGTGAAGAAGGGCGCGAAGGCGTTGATAACCGCAATGCGGAAGGAATCCTGCCGCGTGACCAGATTATCGGTCAAGACGCCCCATGCGCCTTGGGCGTCGCGAATGCCGTGACCCCCGGCGAACGCGTCAATGGCTTGCGAGAGTTCGACACCCTCGTCCACGACACTCTTCACGAGCTGCTCGGGAATCAAAATGGCGCCAGACTGGCCGAACGACGCCCGCTCCGTTCCGTCCGTTACGTAAGCCCAGTTTTCGAGGAACACCCAGCGCGCGCCGCGGTCGTGAATCACGTCAATGCCGCCTTCAAGTCCGACAAAATAGTTCCAGGGCTCATTTTTGTCGCGGGCGATACGCAGGAGAGCCTCGGCGCGCTGGCGGACGCCGGTCATGATTTCGTCGCGAGAGAGCGGGGTGTGGCGAACGCCGCTCGGCACTTCCACTCCCACTACTTCGAACAGCGCCCCCGCGCCGAGGCGAGGCGAAATCATCGCCAGAGCCTCGCGGACGGCGTCCAACTTCGGCCTGCGCGTACTGCCGACGGCGACAGTGAGCTTATCCATCCGCGACTGCTAGCCTGCCAATCCTTACGACGCGAAATCGATTGAAGCAGAACGATATGCCGACATGTGGTTCGGGAGGGCAGTTTGGGGAGAAAATGGAGCGGGATAAGAGAATCGAACTCTCGCCTCCACCTTGGCAAGGTGGCGTACTACCACTATACGAATCCCGCGTACGCAACGACCATGCGTCGCCTGACGCATTTATAGCATGCCCCCTACGGAGGGACAAGACCCGCTCGGAAGCATGAGTCCGTGATGGAGAAAGCGGAGGTCACCTGAGGCGACGTGGCCCGGGAACCGAGGCGAAGTAAATTGCGACTCGCCTAATCCACTTCCATGATGCGAGTTGCCTTCACGACGGGCGACTTCTTTTGACGTTCGGCAAACCGCTCGGCGCGTTCGCGATCGATATAAACGCGACCAAACTTCTCACCGTCATGGTAATACACGGTGACCTGCCAGTGGCGATGCTTGCGCCTGCGGTCCTGGTGGAACCGGCTGGAACCTTTTGACTTCGCCTTCGTTGTCTTCTTCTTCACGATCGGATGAACCTCAATGCCCGCGACTATCGCAATTTTAATTTGGCCGCGCAAGTAGCAAGAAGAAGGTTAACTCTATTATTATTTAACAATTACGATGCACGTCTTTCGTTCGAGCAACATGGGAATGGATGCCTTGGAAACAACTCACGACGCGATGGAACATTTTGCCATCGGGCCGCGTAATATCTGTGAGAGGCCAAGGAGCAGGCAATGGTTGCAAACCTGAGCAGTAAAGCGCAGATCGAAGACCTGGGGAATCATCCGACGGAGACCGTGGCAGCGCTGCGAAGTCTGTTGGCGAGCGGCGCAAGCACGATTGCCGACCCTAAGCGCAGAGGTTTCTACGAGATCGAAAGCGATTCGGTGGTCTATTACATTCACCTCTCGCCAGTGACGGGCAAGGTTCTGCTGCTCGCCACATGGCAAAACGAAGGCGTTCCGGCAGGCGAGGCGTCCTAACGCCCGATTAATTCGGGGCCGCGGCGGCGTCGCCGGCGGCGAGATCGGCTCCGCTGAGATTCAACTGGTCGAAAACTTCCTTCTTCAGCTTATAGAGCGCTGGGTCGCCGCTCGCCTGCGCGTATACAAAATCACCGGTGGGCTTCGAGATTCGCAAATTCAGATCCTTGCCATCCTTGCCGGTGAGGACCAGCCCTATCGCCGCAGTGGAGAGCTGCGCCAGCAGATTCGGCGCGGGGTGGTCAATCACCTCCTCGGCTCGCATGGTTCCCAAGGGATCGAGAACCTTCCAACTAGAGACCGGCTTACCCTTCCGATCGGCGGGTGATTCGAACGTCCACTCGTCCGAATTGCCCGGCTTCCGACTCAAGACGAATGCGCCGGCTGCGTCCTGGATTTGAATGCGCTGTGTATCGGCTATATCGGCGTGAAGGACCTGTTTGTCGCGCAGGTCGCCGAACTTCTCCGACAGTTTCTTTTCGGCATCCCCATCTATGCGAAAAATCGTGGGCCGGGAAAGATCGCGCGCGAAGTACGCAGCGCCATCCTGCTTTCCGACCACGAGCGTGGACTTGGCGCCTTTGTCGCCAGAGGCCGTGAACGTGATGGCAGGAGACGCCAGGCCATAGCGCGCCAGGTTGTCGGGCTTCTCGCTCGCGACCGAGACCATTTTGGCGTTGGCCACCGCCTGGAGGAGCGCGTCCACAGCGTCCTTGCCTGCCAGCGAGCCCGCAGGCGTTGCGAACTTCCATTCGTCTTTGTCCTTCGTAACCGCGAGGTCACCGGAGGAATTCTTGAGCTCGAACGAAGTTACCTGTTCAGTGTCCATGTGGAGGACGGCGCGATCGCGCAGATCATCGAGCGACTTGCTTACGCTTGTGGAAAGCAATTGCGGCAGCAGCGTTACGTCGTGGCCGTTGTCTATAATTGTGTAAGCAGACTCGCCGGTGAAATCCTTGTCCCCGATCAGAATCGTATGCTTTGAACCATTGGCGAGCTGAAAATCCACCGAAGCCTGGGGCGGGTCCAGGCCAAACGCTTTTCGCCGGTCCGCGGACCCGGATTCGGTTTGCGCAATTCGCGCGGTGGCGAGCTGGTCCACGATTCCCTCGGCTGTTGATTGATCGGCGTCGGTCTCGATCGGCTGCACGATTCGCCACGCACCATCGCGCTTTTCAAAGCGGACCGGGGAATCTCCCGGTTGAGCCGGGTGAGCGAGCATGAATGCCACGATGTCGGAGGCCTGAAACGAAAAGGCCGGCTTGGACGCGTCCGCGGCAGGCTTAGGTTCGTTGCCCTTCTTCCAATCAAAATAGTAGACCGCCGCGCCGAGAGCGGCTGCGCAAAGAAGCACGAGCAGAGTGGTTTTCTTGATCATGAATTCCCGTGCGGACCTTCTACCGCCGCTTCCACCAGATGGAGATCCCGACGATAATCACGATGCCCGGCAGAAAAAACCGATCGATCCATGCGAGAGCAGTTCCCTGAGCCACGGTAAGCGTGATGTGGCGGCTCGTTTCGGGTTTCGGCCGGATGGAAATCAGATTCTCGTCCTGCGCGAGCCAATTGATAGTGTTGAGGAAGAGGTCGCCATCGCTTCCCGGACCGCCAAGCACCTGATCGGTCGCGAAGTCGGAGTCACCGATGACAACGAGCCGAGCGCTCTTGTCGTCCACCTTCCGGCTGGCGGCCACGCCCAGCGAAAGAGGTCCGAGCGTGTCCGTCTTCGGATCGTATTTCACGGTGTGCTCGAGCTTGGGCTTCGTGAAACTTTGCGGCGAAGTCTTGAGCAGCTCGACAGCCTCGGGATCGGATTTCGATTTGTCCGCGATCGAAACCGTGCGCGCAATCGGGAAATAGGTCATCTGGCGCTCGAGGCCCTTTGTGATCGGACTATCGCCGTATTGCACGACAAGCGGGATCTCGGGCCCGGCGCCCAGCAACTGGCCCATTCCGCTCGCGTCAATCACCACGTTGTTCCCGACATTGATGTTCCAAGGCTGGAAGACGGTATCGAGCTTGGGGTCCGTCTCGGGATCAACCTCGATCAGCACTTTGCCGCCGGCGTCCAGGTACTTGGACACCATCGCTGTTTCCTGCGGGAAAAAAGGCTTCGTTGGCCCGGCGATCACGACGACATCGCAGTCGGAAGGAATGCCCCCGGTGACCAGATTGATGGAATCCGCGGTATAGGTTTCGCGCTTGAGGTTCTCCGCCATCTGCGCGTAGCCATCCACGCCACTGTCGGTTAACGATTTCTCGCCGTGGCCCGTGACGAAACACACTGTTTTCACAGTGTCGCGCGTTGCTTTCAAGATCGTGTTGGTGACATCCGATTCGGAGAATCCACCCTCGGGGCTGCCTTCGAGATTCACCTTCTGCTGGCCGGACGCCACGATGACGTCGCCGATGTGCTTCGCGCCGTATTCCTTGGCCACCTCGGGTTTTTCCTGCGGGTTGACGTCCTTGAACTGGAAATGCGGGCTAAGGTGCTTGTACTCGATCATCAAATCTTCGAAGCGCTGGGAGTCCGGAGTCGAATCCGAAGGCCGCGCGAAGCGAACGATGGTCACGTCCCTTTGCAGGCCGCCGACGATTTTGCGAGTCTGGTCGGAGACGCTGAATTGCTTGTCGGTGGTCAGATCGAAACGCTTGGAGTGCCGAAAACTCAGGAAATTCAAGAGCACCAGGATGGCGACGACCGCGACCGACAGAATGATGGCGTTCGTGCCGAGCTGCGAGGAACGCTTCGAGAAAAAGTTCACGATGTACTCGAAGCCAATCACAATTGCAGCGAGCAGAAGAACACCGCCGCCGATCAGAAGAATCTCGCTCGTCCGCAGCAATTCGGCCTGTATCGAATAACGAAGGTATCCGGCGACCACGCAGGCGCCGCCCACCGCCGCGAGCGATCGTGCCGTTTCTTTCCGATCCCAATTCATACTATGAATCCCTCCCGGAACCCCGAAAACCGCGCTACGCCCGCCGCCAACGCATGGAATCCACGGAGCGGACCGTTAAGAAAATAAAAAGAATTATGAAGCTCAGGTAATAGGTCACACCCGCCGTATCAATGATGCCTCGGGTAAAATCGTCGTAATGATTGATGACCGAGAGATACTGCAAAACCTGCCCCGCCGGGCCGCTGGCTCCGCGCGTGCCGAAATCAATGGCCCACAACACCAGAAACGCGGCGAACGTGAGCGCGGCAGCAATAATCTGATTTTCGGTCAGCGATGAGAGGAACGAACCCAGCGCCAGCAAGGATCCCCCGAACAACAGCGCCCCCAGATACCCGGAGAGCACGATGCGAAATGGCGGCACGGGATCGGTGTGCAACCAGATGAAAACGACGCAGCCCGCGGTCGGTAGCAACATCGCGCCAAACAACGTGAGCGATGCGAAAAATTTGCCGAGCACGATTTGCAGCTCGGTGATGGGCGACGTCATCAACAGCTCCATCGTGCCGCGCTTTCTTTCCTCGGCATAAACGCCCATGGTAACCATCGGAAGGAAGAAGAGAAAAACGAGAGCCAGAAAACCAAGAAAGGCGCGAAGCACCCAGGTGGGGGCGTCGGGCGCCTGATCGTTCGCCGCGTTCACGTACAGATCGAAAAAGAACCCGCTGAGGAACAGGAACAGACCCACGAGCACATAGGCGATAGGGGAAACGAAGTAGTGGCCCATCTCCTTGCGATAAATGGCGTACAAACTGCGCATCGTTTCCTCCGATTAGTTGGACGGCTGCGCGTGGGCGGCATCGTCGGTCGTAAGTTCGAGGAAAATGTCTTCCAGACTCATGCTCACGCCGCGCAATTCGTAGAGCTCCCAGCCCTTTTCGACGATCTTCGCGGCAATCACGCTGCGGATGTCCTGGCCCGGCGCGGCTTCGACCGTGGCCGTCAAATGGCCATCGGCTCGCGAGGAGTCCAGTTGCACACGGCTGGTCCCCGGAATCTGCCCAAGCAGTTCCTGCATGGGCTTTTCAGGGGCGCGAACCTCGAGTTGAATTCTCTGGCCGCTCTTCAGCTGGGTAGTCAGGTTCTGCGGAGTATCCACCGCCGCTATCTTGCCTTTGTTGATGATCACCACGCGATCGCACGTCATGCTGACTTCCGGCAGGATGTGCGTCGAAAGGATGATCGTGTGGCTTCCCGCGAGACTCTTGATGAGATGGCGCACTTCGATGATCTGCTTGGGGTCAAGCCCCACGGTCGGCTCGTCCAGAATGATGACGTCCGGATCGTGGACCAGGGCTTGCGCCAGGCCGACGCGCTGTTTGTATCCGCGCGACAGCCGCTTGATCAGCTGGGTGCGCTTGTCGCCAAGATTGGTTTTCTCGATCGCGTCGTCCACGCGAGCGCGCCGCCGTTCCGCCGGAATATTCTTGATCCGCAGAACGAAGTCGAGATAGGTGCCCACCGCCATATCGGGATAGAGAGGGGGCGCCTCGGGCAAATAGCCGATGTGACGGCGCACCTCGAGTGAATCCTGCGCGACGTCAAATCCGGAGACGCGCGCCGTTCCCGACGTTGCGGGCATAAACCCGGTCAGGATGCGCATCGTGGTGGTTTTTCCGGCGCCGTTCGGGCCCAGAAAGCCTAGGATTTCACCTTTATTGACGGTGAATGAGACGTGGTCCACTGCCGTGACCAGGCCGTAGGCCTTGGTCAGATTCTGAACTTCAATCAATGCCTTCCTCCGTATGAGCCGTGCGAAAAAAAGAGGACAAACAAGCTACCCAAGCCCTTTATGCGCACTCCCTTATACCAAAAAACCATTCAAAATAGAAAATCGCGCAATTGAATCGCGACATTTCCAATCAAGATTCATGCCGCCTGTTCTACGCGAGCGCAGCGCAAGAGTGGGCGAGTCAGGCTGGAGGGTGCCACGCAACACCAACGAGCTCTATACCGGCAGGCAACGAGCGCCACGCTACGCGCATCCACCATGGCTGAATCATGCCGCAGATTGCAGCGTCCAGGATCAAATGCGCCCGGTAGTTAAGATGCAACACACCTACGTTAGGTTGGGGGAGGGGTGGTGCCGGAGATATGTGGATTGACTCTCTCCGGCCGTTTTGTTATTCAGCTCAATTCGCTAGATGCGCCGGAGCGTCCTGTGAGACTATCCGAATCCCGGCCGCGTCGAAATGGAAATCCGTGGGAGTAAGACGGTTCCGAAGGCCCATGCCCAAATGGAACGCAATACCGCGCGAGGGAGCAGATTTGACCATGGTAATTCAGGTGGCTGCATGAAGAAAATGCGATTCGCTGCGGTGTTTTGCGCCGCCTGTCTGGGCCTAGTGATACTTTCCGGCTGCGGCGGTGGCAGCGGCTTGATGATTTCGGTCGAAGTGGAGTCCGCCAACGGCCTGTTGATGATGGACGAGACTCCGCTTGGTTCCGCGACTTCGAACGCGCTCAACTTTACGGCTACGGTAGGCGGCGACACGAAGGCTCTGGGAGTTACGTGGACTTTCGCCAAGCAATCGGGCTGCGCCGGTTCAGGATTGGCTGTTGGAAATTGTGGGACTCTCACAAATAACGCCCCTTTTGGCGTCACTTATACGGCGCCGGCGATCACGGCCACGACCTCCGTGGTTATCACGGCCACATCCGTCGCGGACGTAAACGTCACCAAAACCGCGACCCTTTCCATAGTGCTTCCTCCCGTTTTTGCGGTGACGGAATGCAATCCGAGCGGCGTGCTTCCGTGCACCCTGGTCAATGGAAACAACGCCGTACCGTACACCCAGAGTTTCTCGTTTACCGGCGGCGTATCACCCTACACCTACAGCGTTCCGATCGGCTCGCTGCCGAACTGCTTGAAATTGAACACGTCGTCCACGAGCGCCACGGGTACGATCGTGGGGACGCCCTGCGGCTCGGGGACTTCCGCGTTCACGATACAGGTTGTGGACAGCGGAGGCGCGCCCGCGGTCAGTCAGCAATTCATCATAACCATTGCCCCGCCGCCAACGCTTTCCGTGACGGTGGCGCCGCTTCCTGCCGGGACGCTTAATTCGACTTATAGCGGTTCGATCGCGACGCTGGGTGGAGTTGCACCGCTGACCTGGACCATAACGTCCGGCAGTCTGCCGCCTGGTCTGTCGCTGAATAGCAGCACCGGTCAGATCACAGGCATCCCAATCAACGAGTCGCACGCCACACCGCCTGTGGCATACCCGGCGATTTACACTTTCGCCGTGCAGGTCTCGGACTCTTCCCTGCCGACGCCTCAGAAGGTCCCGGCAACGCCCGCACCATTCTCGATTACGATTCAGGCTCCGCAGCCGCTTCTGATCTCGACGGAGGGGCCTTTGGCAACCGGTACCACCGCAACGGCGTACAGCGCCAATTTGAACGCCACGGGCGGCGTACCGCCGTACATCTGGACCATCACGCAAGGACAGCTGCCTGCCGGATTGATCCTCTCGACTCTGGCGAACGGCCCCGCGACTATTACTGGAACACCCACCCTGGTGACCGCTTCGACTTTTACGGTTCAAGTAGCCGATTCCGAAGTCAATCCTTCGAATGGCACTCCCGATCCCGAGACCAATTCGGCGCAGTTTACAATTACCATCAACGCGGGCACCACAAACAACACCCTGCTGAGCGGACAATACGCGTTCCTCTTCAATGGCTTTGACAGCGATGGTCCAGTTGCCCTGGCCGGCACGCTTACAGCGAATGGCGACGGGCAGATCACGGCTGGCAGCGTGGACAGCAACCGCGTCTCCGGCGTCGCGCTGGGAGGCGCCATCATCCCGCAGAGTTCCACAATTGCGGGCAGCACGTATGTGATGGGCTCCGACGGGCGCGGGACAATGGAGCTGACGTTCGCTTTTGGCGCTAATGCGACGATCGTCGCGGATTACGATCTGGTGCTCGACTCGAACGGGAACGCGACTTTCTTTGAAAACTACACCACCACGACAAGTAAAGATCTCAAGCACACGCATGGGGAGGGCGCCTTGAAACCTGTTGTGGGACCCGCAAGTTTTGGCAACAACAACCTAAGTGGGAACTACGCGTTCGAATTGCCCGGCTATGATTTGACCGAGAAGCCCGCGGCCCTGGCCGGCGTTTTCCATTCGGATGGCAACCAGACCCTGAGTCCGGGCGTGAGCGATTTTAATGATGCGGGGACTTATAGCTCCCAGTCGCTTTCCGGCGATTACACCTTCGGTGCGGGGACTCGCGGGACGGCGGAGTTCACGTTCGCGCCGAACAACACGCCGCAGGTGACGCTGAATTTTATTTTCTACTTTGTCACGCCCTCGGACTTGTATTTCATTGAAGCGGACAGCGATAAGAACACCGGATTGCCGACAGTGTTCAGACTCGCCGGCGAGGTGGTGCTGCAGCAGACGAATACGGAGTTCGACCAGACAGCGCTAGCAGGCGCGAGCGTAGCGAGCGGAACGGGCCTGGGCTCGAGCGGCAGTGCCAGCGTGTTTGCGGGACTGCTGACGTCAACACTGTGCAACCAGAACGCAGCCGTGGATTTGACCTACGATGAAAACAACGCTGGCACGATCAATGGCGGAGCAGCGACGCCCATTTCGTTTGCGGGAACGTGCGCGATCACCTCGAATGGACGCGTCAGCTTCACGGGGCTCGGGTCCACCGCGGCGGCAACGCGCGTAGCGGCGGCGTACTTGACAGGTCCGGCTCAAGGATTCCTGATCGGCAGTGATGCTGCGGTCACCACCGGACGGCTCGAACAGCAGACGAGCGGGCCATCGTTTTCTCTGACGTCGTTTGTAGACGGCTACACCTTGACCGCGCCCTCCATCGCGGAGGCCGCTGTTAAGAATGTGATTGGACAGACGACCGCAAACGGCGCCGGGGCGCTCACGGGAGTGGTGGATGAGATTGATCCGACGGGAGCGACGGCGCCCAAACTGGCTCAACCCCTGACGGCAACCTTCTCGAGCCCCGCTCCAAACGGGCGAGGCACGCTCACTGGAACTGGCACGGTGCCGAGCGGTTTCCCGACAAGCTCCGTCTTCTACGTTGTTTCACCTGGGAGTGTTCGAATACTTTCGGAAGACGCGACCGACACGCATCCGCAGCTTATTCTGCTGGACCACTAGAAACCTAGAATCGTCTTTTCCGCCAGTGCAAATGGCTTCATCGCGGCAAGCGTTAGCGCCGGGCACGATATATCGTGCCCCTACTCGGAAAAACCTGAGGGCATCCTGCTGATTCAACGCGCTCTTCAACTGCGGGTTTGGAACGGGGTACGTCCGCGGGCGGTGTGCGTGAGATCTGCGGATGCGTTAGCTCTTCTTGTCGCCGTCTTTCTCTTCTAGACGCAACGCGGCTGAGTTGATGCAGAAGCGCAGGCCGGTAGGTTGCGGACCATCTTCAAACACGTGCCCCAAGTGAGCGTCGCACCGGCTGCACATAACCTCCGTTCGGCGCATGCCGTGGGCGGTGTCGCTCTCCATTTCAACATTTTCGGCCTTGATCGGTCGGTAGTAGCTGGGCCAGCCGGAGCCGGAATGGTATTTCGCGTCGGAAGCAAATAGAGGCTGTCCGCAACAGACGCACACGTACGTCCCGTCGGTGTCCGTATTCTCGTACTCTCCGGTGAAGGGTGGCTCAGTTCCCTTCTTCCTCGTCACGTGGTATTGCTCGTCCGTCAGCTTCGCCCGCCACTCCGCGTCGTCCTTGCGAATTTTTTCGCTCATGACCATTAGATTACACGAGGTCCCGCGCGGATGCATGGTTCGCTTGCGAAAAAAAGAGCCCGCGGGCCCCTGTGGGAGGCCCGCAGGCCTTGACTGCAAACGACCGCCTCTGATTCCGTTACTTGGCAGGGATATAGCTGAGGTCCGGGCGAAATTCGAGAATCTCGCTGGACTCGCTTTCAATCGAATTCTCGATCCGGTCGTAGACGGAATCGGCCTCGTTTTGCCCAAATGCGTCCTTGAGCATATCGCGGAAAGGCTTCACGTCTGGTTTTTCCTCGAAATCCGCCCAGTTCGCGTGGGGTTCGGCCAATACGAATGTGCCTTCGGCACCGCCGTTGACCAGCTCATAGAATTCAAAGTGAACAGGCCATTTGGTTTTCTGAACCGCTTCGCCGAGCCTCACCAGAGCGCCTCGAAATGCTCCTATCTTGTCGCGATGCACGCGAAAAGTGATCAACTCCGTGTATTTCGCGGGCCCCGTCGCAGAAGGATCGGGATTGCTGACCTTCGGCATAAACGCGTAATAGCGGTCTGTTACCGACTGCACGAATGAACCGACCGCCTTGTTGAATTCCTCGGTGTCGGCAGCGTCGGAAATCGCCGGCTTGTCGAAATCCGCCCAATGCTGATCCATACGGCCGACGAGGTACGTTCCCGTGTTATCGCCGCTGATGGTTGCGAAGACATATAGCTCCTGGGGGTCTTTTTGCTGCTTGTGCCAATCCGCCTTTTGTTTGCGTCCTTGTTCATACTGCTGGGACATGCCGGGCTTGGGAGTTTGGGACTCCATGGCGGCTATGGTTCCCGGGTTGGTCTGTGCCGAGGCTGAAAACGTCGCCAGTGCGGCGACGACTAACACGTAGACATACTTCTTCAATTTCATCTTTCCTCCGGAAATTTGGGCTGGGATCCGCGTGCGGCCCGCAGAGTAGTCCGGCGGCCCACCTATGTCAAGCTGTCGGGCACGCGGGAGGATCGGACGCATCGTGCAACCGCCGCGGATGTGGTAGATTCGTTTTTCATGGCGCCATGGAAGAAACTCGGGTGGCTTGGTCTAGCGGTTTGCGCGCTCGCGCTGTTGGTATTCATTGTCGCGAGATTTTCGCGTCTTCGGCCTTCCTCCTCGCCCGCCGACGCATGGAACTCGGGCGCGATTCAGAGCACGCTCGCGGGAGTGCGGGTACGCGAAGTGGATTCCACTCACGCGGCCGTGGTCTTTTTCTATGACCTGGACAATAGGACGGATATTGACTACCGGCTCTCGAGCGGGCCGGACGTCGTGATTATGAGCCGGCTCCAGCCCACCGGCAGTTTGAGCAGCGATGAGCCGATCAACCTGGACTCGGCGGCATTTGTGCCGGCCAAGAATCGAACGCGCGTTGCGCTTGAAATAAGCCATGCGTTCGACTGGCCAGTGCAGAGAGACGCCGCAGCGGAGCGTCAGGTCAGGCAGTTCGTGGCGGACCAGGTCGCAGGCGTGGAAGGATTCGTACTGTTCGATCAGGCGACGCGATATCAAATCGAACTCGCGGCGACCTCGCCCGCATTCCAGCAAGCGCCGGTCTCGACAGGTCAAAATTAACCAGCTCTGAGCGAAGCGGTCCGGCTCGGTCGCGTATTTACCCGTTGTGGCCGGCTTGAACTGACCGATCGGCCGGCATACAATCTCGGGCACCAAAGAATTGCGGCGGGACCCAGGCCCGCAACTGAAGGAAATTAAGTCAACCATGTCCAACCCGCTCGCGCGGGCCCAGAACTACCGGCCTGCCGATCGTCGCCTTTACTACCGGCAACCGTTCCGGTCGCTTGCGTATGTGGAACTCGATGAAGGCAATGGCGGGATAGTCCTAAACATCAGCGAGGGCGGCCTTTCCGTGCAGGCTTATACGAGCGTCATAGACGACGTCCTGCCCGAGGTGCGCTTTCAGCTGTCAGAGTCAGAGGGCTGGATCCACGCGAACGCGCGAGTCAGCTGGACGAGCGAGTCCAGAAAATTGGCAGGGCTGGAATTTGTCGATCTCCCCGATGATGCCCGCCTCCAGATCAAGGAATGGTTGATCCGTGAGGCGCTATTGCCCAGAGCGGCACCCGAGGAAGGCGCCACCTCGACTCCGAAAGAAAATGAGCCGTCAGTCACGCCGCCCGACACCCACAAGAGCACGGTTTCGAATGGCACAGCTGGGGAACCAGCTTTCCCTTCGGAAGATCGCGGCCAGGTTGCAGCTGCCAATGCGGAATTTGGGACGCCGCCGCGCGCCGCGCCAACCCCGGGGGTGTTTTCGTATCCGGCGCCGGACGCTTTCGCGCGAATCCTGGGTCGCTCGCGTGAATACAACCCCAATCTCAGCGGCCAGTCGGCCGACGAGCACCCTGCCGGCGCCGAAAAACTGTTCGCGAATCGCCTGGCTGCCGCAGCAGTCCTGTTGCTTCTGGCAGTTGCTTCCCTCGCGGCGGGGTGGTCCACCGGACACGGAGAGGTCGGAAAGCGCCTTCGAGAGTTTCTTGCCATGGCATCGCAGAACGGCGAGGACACTCGTGAACCAACGCCGAGCCCTGCGATCCCGGCCGCGCGGCCCACGGAGATTGAAGTCGTAAGCGCGAGCGACCAACATTGGACGATTCCCTTCGACGGCCCGATGAACGGTCCCGCGGACGCCACCCATCAGCAAGTCTCCGAAAATGGTGCAACGCACGCGCGGAAACCGCAGACGAACTTTCAGACATGGGTCCTTGCGCCCCCGCAACAATCACGACCAGCGGCCACTGACGGAGGGGTCGCAAAGGAGAACCCGCCGGTCCTGCCGGACGTTCCTGCCGCTGGCACTGATGGGGCCCTCACGACCTCCGGAGCGATTAACTCTCACGCTTTGGCGGGAGCGCCGTCCCTGCGCGTGCCCGAACCATCGCAGCCGGCCGGAATCGTGAAGCAGGGCCAGTTGATTCGTCGCATAGATCCCGAGTATCCGACAATCGCCAGAGACCAGCGTCAGGAAGGAACGGTCAGGCTCAACGTCTCGATCGGCCCAGATGGTGCTGTTCGCGCAATTGCTGTCCTGGGCGGGCCGCGATTGCTGTTGGACGCCGCCGAAAGAGCCGTTCGCCAATGGCGCTACACCCCGACACTCCTCGATGGGAAGCCTGTCCAATTCCAGAGAGAAGTGGACCTTACGTTTCATCTCGCAACCCCCTCGCATTAACACGCAGCCTCTCGAAGTTTGTCTTCAAATTCTGGAGTTCAACTCGCCAAGCGGCAACTCGTCCGCGAACGCTATCCACGGGGAGTGATGTCCACAATCAGCAATTTGGATTGGACTTAGCGTGCGCCCGGCTAATAGAGTTTGGCGGGTGCACGGGGTTTGGAGGGTATCTCATCGCGCCGGGAGTTGGGGACGTGACGTCGGCGTCAACAGGGTTGCATCTCCGCAACGGGAGTTCCGCCGCGACCGCGGACAGCGTTGAAGGCATGAGAAAATAGAGGTAGACGCGATGGGACAATCGGGCGTCCGACGGAAACCGGATGACAGGGGAATGCAGAGCGTGAGCCAAGGCACGGAAGCGCGGGACGCGAGCTACGTTCTGACTCTGGAAGAGATTGGAAACCTCGCCAAACAGGGCGGCAAGCCGGCCGAGACGCTGATGAACGTGGTCGCGCTGATTGCCAAGCGGTTTGAAACCGATGTGTGTTCGGTCTATTTGATCGAGCCCGATCGAGCGAACCTGGTCCTGGCGGCCACGGTAGGGCTTCGCCGCCAATGTATCGGCTCCCTTCGTATGGGAATCCATGAAGGTTTGGCGGGCCTGGTCGCAGAGCAGGTGCGGCCTGTTGCCGTGGAGCGGGCGAAGGACCATCCGCGGTTCAAGTACTTTCACGAGGCCGGTGAAGATGCATACCAGTCGTTTGTCGGCGTTCCGCTGATTGACCGAGGCGTTCTGCAGGGCGTCCTAGTCGTCCAAACCACCGAGGCGCGCGTTTTTCGCGAGGACGAGATTCAGATGCTGGCGAAAGCCGCCGCCGAAGTGGCGCCGGTCGTCAGCGAGGCCCGCACTCTCGACCGCTTCATCGCTCCGGCACAGGAAAGGCTCTGGTCGCTGGCCCACAATGTGTGGTGGTCGTGGGACCACGATTCGACCAGTCTGTTCCGCGACCTCGATCCCGTGCGATGGAGGGAGCTCAATCACAATCCCGTTTCCATGCTGAGCGAAATTCCGTTCGCCGAGATCGAGCGCCGAGCCGGCGAGCTGGTGCTGCACAGCCGAATCAATTACGCGTACCGGCGCAAGCTCGAATACCTCGAAGCAGATCGCACCTGGGGCACAAGGCACGCCGGTGTGCTGCGGCCTCGCCCGGTGGCGTATTTCTCAGCCGAATTCGGATTGCACGAATCGATTCCCGAATATTCCGGCGGTCTGGGCGTCCTCGCCGGCGATCACATCAAGAGCGCGTCTGACCTGGGCATCCCGCTGGTCGGCGTGGGATTGTTTTACGGCCAGGGCTATTTCCGGCAATCGCTCGATCCGAGCGGCTGGCAGCAGGAAGAATATTTGCAGACGGATGTGACCCACCTTCCCATGGAGCTGGCGATCGGAACCAATGGCGAAGCCGTGACGGTACAAATCGAGACGCGAAGCGGACTGATACGCGCGAAAGTCTGGCGAATGAAAGTGGGCCGGTGTGATCTGCTTCTTCTTGATTCCAACGTCGAAGGAAACGCCCCGCAAGACGTGGAGCTCACCTCGCGTCTCTATGGCGGAGACGCGCGCATTCGAATCCGTCAGGAGCTGCTGCTCGGTGTGGGAGGATTCCGCGCGCTGAAAGCGATGGGCATTACACCAGGCGTTCTTCACCTTAATGAGGGACACAGCGGATTTGCGGTACTCGAAGCTATTCGCAATCGTATGCAGGAGGAAGGCCTGGGATTCGACCAGGCCGTTCATCGCGTTTCGCGCGAAGTCGTTTTTACCACCCACACGCCGGTGCCGGCGGGACACGACCGGTTCGGCGCGGACCTGATCGAAGAACATCTGGGACCTCTGGGAGAATTTCTGGGGCTCTCTCACAACCAGCTGATGGCGCTTGGACGCGAAAACCCGGCCAACAACGACGAAGAATTCTGCATGACCGTGCTGGGCCTGAAAATCGCGCGGCGCGCCAACGCCGTTTCCGCGCTCCACGGCGAGGTGTCCCGGGCGATGTGGGTGGGCCTTTACCCCGGCAAAACGGAAGACGCCGTGCCCATAGGACACATCACGAACGGCGTTCATGTCCCCACGTGGCTCGCGCCACAAATGTTTCGCCTCTACGACCGCCACCTGGGAACCGGATGGCACGAACAGAGCAGCGAGGCGCGCATCTGGGAAGGCATCGAAAATGTGGACGACGGCGAGCTTTGGGAGACGCATCTCAGCCTGAAATCGCGCCTGCTGGAGTTCGTGCGCCGTCGCGCGGTGAAACAGGCCGAGCGCCGCAACGAAGCGCCGGAAGTTCTGCAGAGACTCGCAAACGTCTTCAGTCCGGATGCTCTTACAATAGGATTTGCGCGCCGCTTCGCAACGTACAAGCGCGCCGACCTGATCCTGAGGGATATCGAAAGACTGGCTTCGCTGGTGAACGATCCGAAGCGGCCGGTGCAGTTCGTGTTCGCCGGCAAGTCGCATCCGCGGGACGATCCCGGCAAGCGCATGCTGCAGGAAATCGCGCAGATGATGCGCAATCCCCAGTTCGCCGACAAGTTCGTCTTCGTTGAAGACTACGACATCAACGTCGGACGCCATTTCGTCCAGGGCGTTGACGTGTGGTTGAATAATCCGCGGCGGCCGCTGGAGGCTTCGGGTACGAGCGGCCAGAAAGTGGTGTTGAACGGCGGACTGAATCTTTCCGTGCTCGACGGCTGGTGGGCGGAAGCGTACGACGGCCTGAACGGTTTCGCGATCGGCACCGGTAGGACGCATTCCCACATGGACGTTCACGACGCGCGAGACGGCGAAGACCTATACCGCACGCTGCTCGAAGAGGTAATTCCCCTCTACTATAACCGCGATCGCGACGGACTGCCGCGCGGCTGGATCAAGCGCATGAAGCGAACCATCCGAACGCTCGGCTGGCGATTCAATGCCGATCGTATGGTGATGGACTACACCCGGAAATGCTACGTTCCCGCGGCGGGCGGCACGTCGAGCGACATGAGCACGACGCTTTAATTTATCGCGCACCCGGCGCGCGAACGCTACCAACAGAATCTAGCCAGGTGCCCAGCTTCGCGAGGCGCGTTTGCCGGGCACGATATATCGTGCCCCTACAAAGCTAACCTTCGTTTGCCGCATTCGATTGTGCAAAGATCGCGCTCGCACGGCCGTTCCGCTATAATCCGAACAGCTCAAAATAAATCAACGTGGACGAACTCATTTAGGATGCCACCATTTCCATCATCCCCTTCGGGCAAGGCGACCAGAGGAGCTGAACGATCGCCGCGATCCGCAACGGCTAGCCAGAACAGTCCCTCGAAGCAGCCATTCTGGAAGTTGCTGCCCCACGTTTGGGAGTTGATCAAGCCGCGCCGGTGGGTGCTCGCCGGCGGATTTGCTCTGATGCTCGTCAACCGCGTCTCTGGGCTGGTCGCTCCCTATACGCTACGCGCTTTGTTCGATAGGGTGATCGGCAAGCACCAAGCCAATCTGTTGCCGCGCATCGTGCTGGCGGTAGTCGGCGCGACGATCCTGCAAGGTATTACCTCTTACTTGCTCACCCAGTTGCTCTCGAAATCTTCGCAGCGAATGATCACGGAGTTGCGCATCTCAGTGCAGGCGCATATCGGACGCCTGCCGGTATCTTTCTACGACGCAAACAAGACGGGCGTTCTCGTTTCGCGGATCATGAACGATGTGGAGGGTATCCGAAATCTGATCGGCACGGGTCTGGTGGATTTCGCCGGCGGGATCGTGACGGCGACCCTGGCTTTGGGCTACCTATTGAGTGTAAGCGTCTCGATGACGGCTGCGGCGTTCGTGGCGGTCGTGATTTTTGGGCTCGGGCTAAGCAAGGCGTTCAAGACGATTCGCCCGATGTATCGGGCGCGGCCGAAACTCAATGCCGAAGTGACCGGACGCCTGACGGAGTCGCTCGGCGGAGTCCGCGTGGTGAAGGGTTACCACGCCGAAGAGCGCGAAGAGAAAGTCTTTCAAGGCGGCGTGCAGAAACTGCTCGACAACGTGTTGCAGACTTTGACAGCCACGTCTCTGATGAGTTTTTCCGCCACGGCACTGATGGGAATTGTCACCGCGTCCATGATGTTTCTCGGCGCGCGAAATATTCTTGCCGGAACGATGTCGGTTGGGACTCTCATTTCGTTCATGGGCTTTCTCGCTTTTCTGATCGCGCCCGTGGCGCAGATTGCGTCGGTTGGGCCGCAAATGACGGAGGCGCTGGCGGGACTCGAGCGCACCCGGGAAGTGCTAAGCGAAAAACTCGAGGATCAGGACCCGCAGCGGACTGAGAGGCTCGATCGCGTCCAGGGCCGCGTCGACTTCGAAAATGTGGACTTCGCTTATGATCCCGGGAAGCCGGTTCTGCGTGACGTCAGTTTTGAATCCGCTCCCGGCACTTCGACCGCGCTGGTAGGACCGTCGGGGGCCGGAAAATCCACGATCATCGGGCTGATCGCGGCGTTCTACGTCCCCACGGGGGGCCGGGTGCTTGTGGACGGCGTGGATCTGGCGCACGTGCGCCTTGATTCCTACCGCACGCAGCTTGGAGTTGTGTTGCAGGAGACGTTTCTCTTCGACGGCTCGATCCGCGAAAACGTCGCTTTTGCCCGCCCTGACGCCAGCGACGAGGAAATTCTCGCGGCGTGTCGCATCGCTCGCGTGGATGAATTCGCGGAAGGATTCGAGAAAAAGTACGAAACGGTGGTCGGCGAACGCGGCGTGAAGCTTTCCGGAGGCCAGAAACAGCGTGTCTCAATCGCCCGCGCCATATTGGCGGACCCGCGCATCCTGATCCTCGACGAAGCCACGTCGAGCCTCGATTCCGAATCGGAGGCGCTGATTCAGGAGGGGCTGCGCTTCCTGATGCACGGACGCACGACATTCGTGATCGCCCATCGCTTGTCCACGATCCGGCGCGCCGATCAGATTCTGGTCGTCGAGGCCGGGAAAATCATCGAGCGCGGCACCCATGCGTCGCTCTATTCCGACAAAGGCCGCTACTACGATCTCTACACCAGGCAGCACGGCATCGAAACAAATTTATTTCTGGCGCCCGGCGAAGGCGACACGCCAATGGAAGTGCCTCAGGGCACGAACGGAGAGGCGGACGCGAGCGGCGGCGCTCTGCCGGATGCCATCCGTCTGATCCGCGAGCGGCGGACTTGAGCGCTCGCACAATCCTGAATTATCGAACAGACCCGGGAGTGGCGCAGGAGAAATGTCCGAAATAACAATTCCAGTTTCGGGTGAAATGGGTTTCACCGACGGCTTGCCCAGTACCCAGCGCCGATGGGCGATGCTCAGTTACCTGGTCGGGCTCGCGATGTCCGTGCTCGACGGCAATATCGCCAATACGGCATTGCCCAGCATCGCAACGCAGCTCCACGCCAGTCCCGCCGCGTCAATTTGGGTCGTAAACGCATTCCTGCTGACCGTGGGAATCTGCGTGGTGCCGCTCTCTTCGCTCGTGGACATCATCGGGTACAAGCGCGTGTATCAGGCCGGTCTGGTGATCTTCACGCTGGCTTCGGCGGGCTGCTCGCTTCCACATTCGCTGAACACGCTAGTTCTTGCGCGCGTGATACAGGGCATAGGGGCTGCGTGTATCTGGAGCGTGTCCGCGGCGGTCATGCGATACACCTATCCGCGCGCGCTGCTGGGCCGCGGGATTGGTCTCGGTGGGTTCGTTGTTTTCACCTCGGCGGCGGCCGGGCCGAGCGTCGCCTCGGCGATTCTTGCTGTCACCACGTGGCACTGGCTGTTCGCCATCAATATCCCGTTCGGACTTCTGGCGCTGAGTCTATCGGAGCGATGCCTGGCGCCGGCGGAAGGTTCGCGACATCGCTGGGACTTGTGGAGCGCCGTATTGAATGGGATCACCGTGACTCTGCTGATCACCGGAATTGATGGCATCGGCAACGGCAAAGGCAGCGCAGTGGTTGTAGCCGAGCTTGTCGGCGCGCTGATCGCCGGCGTGGCCCTCGTGCGCCGGCAAAGCCATCTTAGAGTTCCGATGCTGGCCATCGATTTATTTAAGCGGCCGATTTTCGCGCTCTCTTCTTCGGCGTCGCTGTGTGCCTTTATGGCGCAGGGGCTCGCCGTCGTCGTTCTGCCTTTTTACTTTATTGAAGTGATGGGTTTCTCGCAGGTGATGGCCGGACTGCTGCTGAGTCCGTGGCCGATCGCGGCCGGAATCATGTCGCATGTGTCCGGGCGAATGGCGGACCGCGTACCGATTCGCGTCCTCGGCACGATCGGCATGGCCGGAATGACGTCCGGACTGATCCTACTCGCCCTGGTCGGGCAGCATCCCACCGTATTTCAGATCGTATGGCGGGCCGCGCTCGGCGGCGCGGGTTTCGGTTTCTTTGGCGCTCCGAACAACCGCGCCATGGTCGCAAGCGCACCCAGGGAGAGGAGCGGCGGCGCCGGTGGCATCAGCACAATGTCTCGCCTGCTCGGGCAATCGATCGGCGTCTCGGTCGTTGCTGTGATTTTCGAAATAACCGCGCACGGCGGGGTCTCACTCCATGGCGCGAGCCTCGCCCTCATGTTCGGCGCTGGGGCCACAGCGGTCTCCGGAATCATCAGCGGCGTTCCGCAGCCACATTTGCACCCGGAATAGTGCGTCCCGCAGCTTTCGGCCCGCCTTCCAGCAGCCCGCGCGATTCTCCAAAATCGGTCGGATTTGAATTCCTGATGGGTTGCATCGAAGAAAATGTGGCATTCGGGAGGGCCGGGTCCACGCCGAACGCGCTGGATAGAAATGCTAAGATGTTTTTTCGCTCAGGAATATCTGCCTCATGAAGACGCGGCGCAAAACGAAATTCGTCTATCCATTTTCGGGCCTGCCGAAGGCCCAGGGCATGTACCGCCCCGAGGACGAGCACGACGCTTGCGGACTGGGGTTCGTGGCCAATATCGAAGGCCAGAAATCCCACGATATCGTGCTGAAGGGTATTCAGATACTCGTGAACCTCACGCACCGGGGCGCGTGCGGCTGCGATCCGGAGACGGGCGACGGCGCGGGCATCCTGATTCAGATTCCTCACAAGTTCTTTGAACGCAAGTGCGCGAGTTTGGGATTCACGCTTCCCGCGCCCGGCGAATATGGCGTGGGAATGGTCTTCCTTCCCGTGGATCCGCAGGATCGCATCCTCTGCGAAGGTATCCTCGAGAAAACCGCGAAGGAGCAAGGGTTGACGGTGCTCGGCTGGCGCGACACGCCGATCAACGGCGACACGATCGGACGCGTGGCGCGCAACACCCAGCCTTACATCGAGCAGATTTTCATCCGGCGCGCGCCGGGCATGGGTCAGGACGCGCTCGAACGCAAACTCTACGTCCTGCGCAAAGCTGCGGAAGCCGCCGTGGGCAAATCGAGCGTGAAAGAAAAGGACTTCTTCTACATCCCCTCTCTTTCGTCGCGCACGATCGTCTACAAGGGATTGCTTCTGGCTCCGCAGATCGCGACCTTTTACAAGGAGCTCTCCGATCCCGATGTAATGAGCGCGCTGTGCCTGGTGCACCAGCGATTCTCGACCAACACGTTCCCGAGCTGGCAACTGGCGCACCCGTACCGCTTCATCTGCCACAACGGAGAAATCAACACACTGCGCGGCAACGCGAATTGGATGTCCGCGCGGCAATCCGTGCTGGCTTCGCCTCTGTTTGGCAAGGACATGGAGAAGCTGCTGCCGATCATCACTCCGGGCGGCAGCGACTCGGCGACGCTCGACAACGCAGTCGAGTTGATAACGCTCGGCGGCCGCACTCTGCCGCACGTAATGTCCATGCTGATTCCCGAGGCGTGGGACAACGATCCCGAAATGCCGCAGGATGTGAAAGCATTTTACGAATACCACGCGTCTCTTATGGAGCCTTGGGATGGACCGGCTGCCGTCGCATTTACCGATGGCCGCGTGATCGGGGCTAAACTCGATCGCAATGGCCTGCGGCCCGGCCGGTACGTGGTCACGTCGGATGGCCTCGTCATCATGGCATCGGAAGCGGGCGTGCTCCCGGTGAAGCCGGAAGAAGTGCGCATGAAGGGGCGGCTCGCTCCCGGCCGCATGCTTCTGGTGGACACCGAACAAAGGCGCCTGATTTCGGATGAAGAAGTGAAAAAACATCTCGCGGCCCGGCAGCCGTATGCGCAATGGCTGAAAGAAAATCAGATCACGCTGGATGATCTTCCGAGCCCGACAAACGTTCAGCCGACGGACCACAAAACAATCCTGATGCGGCAGCGCGCGTTCGGTTACACCGACGAAGACTTGCGGACGATCCTGCAACCCTCCGCAATAAAGGGCGAGGAACCGGTCGGCTCGATGGGGATCGACACGCCGCTGGCCTGCCTGTCGGATAAGCCTCAACTCCTGTTCAACTATTTCAAGCAGACGTTTGCCCAGGTGACGAACCCCGCGATTGACCCGATCCGCGAAGACTTGGTTATGTCTCTGAATAGCTATATCGGGCGCGAGGGAAATCTGCTGGATGAAACTCCGAAGCAGTGCCACACGCTCAAGCTGCGTCACCCCATCATCTCGAACTGGCGGCTGGAAAAAATGCGCAGCGTCAGCTGGGGTGATTTTCTCGCCACCACTTTGTCGGCGCTTTTCCCACTGAAGGGCGGCGAACGCCAACTCGAAAAAGCCGTCGAAGGGCTCTGCGTGCGGGCATCCGCCGCGGTCAAGGCCGGCTACACGATTCTGATTATCTCGGACCGTGGCGTGGATGCCGCGAACGCGCCCATCCCGAGCTTGCTGGCGCTTTCCGCGGTCCACAATCATTTAATCCGCGAGAAGACGCGCAACCAGGTCGCCTTGATCGTCGAGTCAGGCGAGCCCCGAGAGGTAATGCACTTCGCGCTGCTTCTCGGCTATGGCGCGAGCGCCGTCAATCCCTACCTCGCCATCGAAACGCTCGAGGATCTCTACATAGACGGCCATTTCCCTGCCGAGAGCTCCTGGGACAAGGTTTTCAAGAGCTATATGAAGGCCACCGACAAAGGCCTGCTGAAAACTTTTTCGAAGATGGGAATTTCGACGCTGCAAAGCTACCAGGGCGCGCAGATATTCGAGGCTGTCGGTTTGAGCCGCTCGGTGATCGAGCGCTATTTCACCGGAACGGCCTCGCGCATCGAGGGCGTGAACATTCGGGTGCTGGCGCGCGAAGCCCGTATGAAGCACGAATTTGCCATGCAGCCCCCGAGCGAATCGGATACGCAGCTTCGCATTGGCGGCGAGTATCAGTACCGCGTGCGCGGCGAGCGCCACTTGCTGAATCCGGTGACCGTGAGCAAGCTGCAACACGCCGTCAGGCAATCGAGCTTCGAGAGCTTCGAGGAATTCGCGAAAATCGTTAACCAGCAGAATCGCGATCTGCTGATGCTGCGGGGCATGTTCGATTTCAAGCCGAACGGCTCGCCCGTGCCGCTCGACGACGTTGAGCCCGCCGCCGAAATCGTGAAGCGCTTTGCCACCGGCGCCATGTCCTTCGGCTCGATCAGCAAGGAAGCGCACGAGACTCTGGCGATCGCCATGAATCGCATCGGCGGAAGGTCCAACACGGGCGAAGGCGGCGAGGATGAAGCGCGATTCAAGCCCGATTCGAACGGGGATTTGCGGCGCAGCGCGATCAAGCAGGTCGCTTCCGCGCGCTTTGGCGTGACCACAAATTACCTTGTCAATGCGGATGATCTGCAGATCAAGATTTCGCAAGGCGCGAAGCCGGGTGAAGGCGGCCAATTACCCGGGCACAAAGTGGACGAGGTCATCGCGCGAGTGCGCCACTCGATTCCGGGAGTGGGCCTGATCTCTCCGCCTCCACACCACGACATCTATTCGATTGAGGACCTGTCTCAACTTATTCACGACCTCAAGAACGCAAATCCGCGCGCGCGGATATCGGTGAAGCTGGTCGCCGAGACGGGCGTAGGGACGGTGGCGGCCGGCGTTGCGAAGGCTCATGCGGACGTGATCCTCATCAGCGGCTACGACGGCGGCACAGGCGCTTCTCCCATCAGCTCGATTCGGCATGCGGGCGTTCCGTGGGAGCTTGGACTCGCAGAAACGCAGCAGGTTCTGGTGCTCAACGATCTGCGCAGCCGCGTGCGCGTGCAGGTTGACGGCAAGCTGCAGACCGGCCGCGATGTGGCAATTGCGGCGCTGCTCGGCGCCGAGGAGTTCGGGTTCTCCACCACGCCGCTGATTTCGATGGGCTGCATCATGATGCGCAAATGCCATCTGAATACCTGCCCGGTCGGCATCGCGACGCAAGATCCCGAGCTGCGGAAGAAATTCCAGGGGCAGCCGGAGAACGTAATCAATTTCTTTTTCTATGTTGCGGAGGACCTCCGCAGGGTGATGGCGGAGCTTGGTTTCCGTACCACGAATGACATGATCGGCCGCGTGGACTGCCTGGTCCAGCGCACGGATATCAGCCACTGGAAGGCCAAAGGAATTGACCTCTCCGCGATTCTCTACAATCCTCCCATGCCAGCATACGTGGGGCGGCGCTGCACGGAGGCGCAGGACCACGGCCTGGAAAAAGCCCTCGATTACAAGCTGATCGAAATGACCCAGGAGGCGATCGAGAATCGCGCGCCCGTTTCTCTGAGCATGCCGATCCGGAATATTCACCGCACGGTCGGCACCATGCTGAGCGGAGAGATTGCGCGAAGGTACGGCTCCACGGGCCTGCCGGACGATACGATCCAGGTTCAGTTCACGGGCTGCGCGGGGCAGAGCTTTGGCGCGTTCCTTGCCAGGGGCGTGACTCTAACCCTCGAAGGCGACGCGAACGACTACGTCGGCAAAGGGCTTTCCGGCGGGAAGTTAGTCATCTACCATCCGCGCCAGTCGGAATTTGTGCCCGAGGAAAACATCCTGATCGGCAACGTCTGCCTCTACGGCGCCACCAGCGGAGAGGCGTACTTCGGCGGCATGGCTGGTGAGCGATTCGCGGTGCGCAACTCCGGCGCCACGGCGGTGGTCGAAGGCGTCGGCGATCACGGTTGCGAGTACATGACGAACGGCCTGGTAGTCGTGCTGGGCCGTACCGGGCGCAACTTCGCGGCCGGAATGACCGGTGGCATCGCGTACGTCCTCGATCAGTTTGGCGATTTCCCGTCGGTGCGCTGCAATCGCGCGGAGGTAGACCTCGAGCCAGTCTCGGATCAAAAGGATATCGATCGGCTCTACCAGCTCATCGCGCGCCACAGCGAGCTGACCGGCAGCACGCAGGCGAAGTGGATCATGGAAAATTGGGAATCCACGCTGCCTAAGTTCGTCAAGGTATTTCCGCACGAATACAAGCGTGTGCTCGGAATACCGCGCGTGCCCGCTGCGATGCTTGCCGCGCGAGCCGGGAAACAGTCCGGCGGGCAGGTCATCCGTGGGTAAGGTTACCGGCTTCAAGGAATATGAGAGAGAGACGCCCGCGCGCCGCCCCGTCCCGGAGCGCGTGAAGGATTATTTCGAAGTCTACCTTCCCTTCGCCGACGAGAAGGTCCGCACGCAGGCGGCTCGCTGCATGGATTGCGGCATTCCTTTTTGTCACACGGGTTGTCCGGTGAACAACGTCATCCCCGACTGGAACGACCTGGTGTACCGCGACGAATGGCAGGAAGCGATTCGGGTTCTGCATTCCACGAACAACTTCCCCGAGTTTACCGGGCGCATCTGTCCGGCGCCGTGCGAAGCCGCCTGCGTTCTTGGCATCAACGAGCCGCCGGTCAGCATCAAGGTAATCGAAAAAACGATCGTCGACCGCGCGTGGAAAGAAGGTTGGATCAAGCCCGAACCGCCCGCAACACGCACGGGCAAGCGCGTCGCCGTCGTGGGATCGGGACCGGCCGGCATGGCTGCCGCCCAACAGTTGAATCGGGCGGGCCACTGGGTGACGCTCTTCGAGAAAGCGGACCGCATTGGCGGGCTTCTGCGCTACGGCATTCCCGATTTCAAGATGGAAAAGAATGTGCTGGACCGGCGCCTCGAACAGATAGCTGCCGAGGGCGTTATATTCAAGCCCAACGCTCACGTCGGCGGCAACGTGCCTGCCGCGGACCTTCGCAAGGAATTTGCCGCGATTCTGCTCTCTGGCGGCGCGGAAAATCCCCGCGACTTGAAGGTACCCGGACGCGAACTCAAAGGCATTCATTTCGCTATGGACTTCCTGCCTCAGCAGAACAAGCGCGTCGCCGGCGACTCCGTGCCGGATCAAATCCTCGCCACTGGAAAGCGCGTGGTAATCATCGGCGGCGGAGACACCGGCGCGGACTGCCTGGGCACCTGCCACCGGCAGAACGCGAAGTCCGTGCTCCAATTCGAGATCATGCCGATGCCTCCGGCGGAGCGATCGTCCACCACGCCGTGGCCCCTGTGGCCGCTTCAGTTACGCACTGAAAGCGCGCACGAAGAAGGCGGCGCGCGGGATTGGGCTGCCGGAACGACAAAGTTCACGGGCGACGAAAACGGCAACGTGAAACAACTGCACGCCGTTCGCGTGGGTCCGCCGCCCAGGTTCGAGCCTCTGCCCGATAGCGAGTTCGCGATTGATGCCGACCTGATTTTGCTGGCGCTCGGCTTCACGGGTCCCGTACAGCGCGGGATGGTGGATCAGCTCGGCGTGGATCTCGACGGCCGCGGCAATATCGCCACCAAGGGAAATTACATGTGTTCGGTCCCCGGTATTTTTGCGGCCGGCGACATGCGCCGCGGCCAGTCCCTTGTGGTGTGGGCCATCGCGGAGGGTCGCAGCGCCGCAAGCGCCATCAACGACTACCTGGTGAGCGGCGGCCGCATAAGATAAGTTGCAAACGAAGCGGAGCGCGCAAGTTTCGCGCGCCTATCGCAAGATCCAGGTCTCTGCCTTTTCGAGGAAACGGAAAGCGTATTGTGGCGGCTCGCCTTCGTGCCCGTCGGAGCGAACGCAGCGCGCCTTGCCCACGAGCCTGCCCCCGGTGTTGGTGAGATAAACCTCCACGACCGAGTCGTTTCGCAGCGCCACTTTGCAATTGCAAAGAAATCCGCTGAGGCTCACGTTTTCTGTCAAGGTTATTTCCTCAAATTGCCTGCCATCAATGTCGGTTCCACGAAGTTTCACCGGAACCCTCAACTGGACGCGAACCTCGCTTCGCGGCACGGTCGTATGTCTCTTCACCGTGGCTAGACGAGTCCTGAGAGCGTCAAAATCGATTGGCTTCCCGAAAAAACCGGTCGCACCCAGCGCCGCGCAGGTTTCCTTCTCGTCCTCTCTGATTGCGCCGCTGACAACAAATATGGGAACGAGATGCGTCCGGCTGAAGGAATTGAACGTCCGGCACAGATCGAAACCGGACATCTTGGGCATGTGCATGTCCAGTAGGATGGCGTCGGGCTTGTGCTCCATGGCCAGAGCCAGGGCTTGTTCGGGATCCTCGGTATCGATGATCTCGTAGTCATCCGCCAGGTTCAAACGGAATAGCCGGCGTATCGCTTCGTCATCATCCACAATCAGCAGTCGTCGCACGTGAGGATCTCCCTTATCGCGTCCTGCGCGATTCGCTCTCGGCCAAAACCTCTGCATCTTTCGGGGTGGACAATCCAGGCGCTTCCGCGTCCAGCACTTCGCGCACCTTCCGAATCAGAGCCTCCTCAGTGAAGGGCTTGTGAAGCAGGTACGTTCCCGGTTCGAGTACGCCATGGTCCGCAATGGCGCTGTCCGTGTAGCCCGACATGTAGAGCACCCTCAGCCGCGGGTGCTGTGCGACCAGGCGATCCGCCAACGTTCGGCCGTTCATTCCGGGCATGATGACGTCCGTCAGCAGCAGGTGGATCCGCCCTTGTTTTTGCTCTGCGATCTCCAGCGCTTTCGCTCCGTTTTCCGCCGCCAACACGTGATAGCCGTTTTCTTTCAGCAAGGCATGCGCCAGTTTTCGCAGCGCGTCGGCGTCCTCCACCAGCAGAATGGTTTCCGCCCCCTGAAAAGACTTCGCCGGCAGTGCGGCCAGGACAGGCGTACACACGGGCTCGTCGATCTGAGGTAGGTACACTTTGAAGGAACTTCCCTTGCCCACTTCGCTATCCACCCAGATGTATCCGCCGCTCTGTTTCACCACGCCGTAAACCGTCGCGAGGCCAAGCCCCGTTCCTTTGCCGCGCTCCTTCGTGGTGAAGAAAGGCTCGAAGAGGTGTGTCAGCGTCTCCAAATTCATGCCCGTGCCGTTGTCGGTTACCGAGAGCATCACGTAAGGTCCGATTCTCGAGCCGGGGTGCTGCAGCGTGTACGCTGGAGTCAGACTTACATTCGCTGTCTCGATAACCAGCCTGCCGCCCTGTGGCAGGGCATCCCGAGCGTTGACCACCAGGTTCATCACAACCTGTTCGATCTGACTTTGGTCCGCTTTCACGAGCTTGAGCTTCGAATCGAGCTGCAAGGCCAGTTCAACGTCTTCGCCGATCAACCGAGGTATCATCTTTCCCATATCTGTGAGCAGTGCATTCAGATTCAGGACAGCGGGCGCCAGCACCTGTTGGCGGCTGAACGCGAGCAGCTGGCGCGTAAGCGATGCAGCCCGTTGCCCGGCTTTTTCGATTTCTTCGGCGTGTTCCCGCAGGGGGTTTGAAACGTCCAGTTTTTTCTTGAGCACTTCGCTATAGCCGATGATCACCCCGAGCAAATTGTTGAAATCGTGCGCGATCCCTCCGGAAAGCCTTCCGACCGCTTCCATCTTTTGAGCGAGTTGAAGCTGGCGCTCCAGCAGGCGTTTCTCGGTCACATCTTCCGCAAACACTTCGAAAAAGGCTTCCTCTTCTGCCTCGTCCTTTACCAATAGGCCGCTGCACCGCGCCTTGGTCAACGCGCCGTCCTTGCGCTTCCATTCGACCTCGATATCTTTGAAGCTCTTCCGCGCGGCAAGCTCGTCGAGGATTCGCTGATGCTCCTGCGGTTCAACGTAGAGGTCCCTGGCCAAGTTCATTTCCAGCAGATCGCCCGGTGAGTCGTACCCGAGCATTTTTTGCAGCGCCGGGTTCACGCGGAGCAGTTGTCCCGCGGCGGTCGCGCGGTAAATTCCATAAGGCGCATTTTCGATCATCGACCGGAAACTGCCTTCCGATAGCCGCAGGGCCTCCGACGCCCGCTTTCGATCGCTGATGTCCCGGTTCACGATGACAAGCTTTTCCGGGACGCCTTTCGCGTTGTGGATCACGTTCGATGTCGATTCCAGAGTTCGCCACGTCCCGTCCTTGTGACGGATCCGATACTCCGAACTAATGCCGACTCCGGTGCGGCGCGCTTGCTCGGCGGCCGCCTGCACGCGCGGCCGGTCCTCCGGATGAATTTGTTGAAATGCGAAAGATCCTTTCAACTCTTCCGGCGAGTATCCCAGAATTTTTTGGTAGGCCATGCTGTTGTAGATTCGCTGGCCTTCCATGTCCACGACCGCAATCATGTCAGCAGCGTTCTCGTTGATCAGATGGAATAACTCGTCCCTCACCGACAGTTGGCGCCGGATGCGATGGATCTGCAGTTGTTGATAGACCGTGTACACATCGAAAATTAGAACCAGTCCAAGCAGGCCGCGCACCGCCTGTGGCAGCGAGAACCGCATGAAGTTGTCGTCCGCGTTCCACAACCGCGGCATGATGAACGAGCTCAGCCCGACCGTAAGCAGCAGGCTGACCGCAATGGCGGACGACCAGAGCCACCACTCCCGCCTTTCAATTCTGCGAAACCTGGCGGACGAGTGCCCAGCCGGCACACCCTGGTCCTGATGCGAATTGGTCTCCTTCACAACTGCTCCTGTCAGGACCTAGCCGGCAAATGGTTAACTGCAAGTCCCTGAAAGAATTGATCGGCTGCAGTTGGGCATGACTTCACAAGGATTCGACAACCATCTTCGGTATCAGTTCCCCGCTCAATTCAAAAAAAACAGTTTCAGATCGGAACGGGTGACGCACAACCCTGCCTAACGCTCCCCGCGCGCGTAAGCGAGTCTCTCTAGTGCACGATTGCGCATCCTCGCTAACTCTCCCGCTACGACGGTCATCCGCTCTGCATCAGGCATGGGAAAATGATTCCAGCGGCGTCACTCCATCAGGCGCCGTGGGGACTCCCCTTCCCCAGGAGTTAGCGCCATTGAGTAAACCTTGCAGGATTGTCGCAGTGCTGGGAACACGTCCGGAAGCAATCAAGCTAGCCCTCGTCATCAATGAATTGCGCCGACGCCCGTCGGAATTTGAAACGGCAGTTGTGCATACAGGGCAGCACCGCACCATGCTCGACCACGCCTTGCACTACTTCAAAATCAAACCGGACTTCGATCTCGACGTAATGCGTCCGAATCAGACTTTGAATTCGCTCACCGGCCGCGTTCTCGACACCGTGGAAAACGCATGCCATCGTTTCGAGCCCAACATGGTGTTGGTCCAGGGAGACACGACTACTGCTTTTGCTTCGGCACTGGCTGCTTACTACTGCAAAATTCCCGTCGGGCACGTCGAAGCCGGCCTGCGAAGCCACGACATCTACAACCCGTTCCCCGAGGAAGCCAATCGTCGGCTGGTTTCGGTGGTAACTGAAATTCACTTCGCGCCCACGGCCAACTCGCGTGACGCGCTACTCGCCGAAGGAGTTCCCGCAGAAAAAATCGTCGTCACCGGAAACACGGTTGTGGACGCGCTGCGAGGGCTCAGCGAGTTGCCGCATTCCTGGGAGAACACTCCTCTTGCCGCTATTCCCATGGACGATTCGCGCCTGGTGTTGGTCACTTCCCACCGCCGCGAATCCTTAGGAACCGACCAGCAAAACATGTGCCTGGCATTGAAGGACCTTGTGGCGGCGCACCCCGACATTCGCGTGATCTATCCGGTCCACATGAATCCGAACGTGCGCAGCACGATCCACTCGCTGCTGGGCGACACGGACAGAATTCACCTCACCGAGCCGCTCGACTACATCACGTTCGTCAGCCTGCTGCGCCGTTGTTTCCTGGTCCTCACCGATTCGGGCGGAATCCAGGAAGAAGCGCCCTCATTCCGCAAGCCCGTGCTCGTATTACGCAGGGTTACCGAGCGTCCCGAAGCCTCCGAGTTCGGATTGGCCAGGATTATCGGCATGTCGCGCGAGGCGATCGTGCGCGAAACGGAACGTCTCCTTACCGACAAGGAAGCGTACCTGGACATGTCGGCGGGCGAAAATCCGTATGGGGACGGTAGGGCGGCGGAGAGAATTCTTGAGGCCATCACCCGCTGGCACCAGGGGAAAATGCCCCTGCTTGAGCCCGAAAAGGAATTCAAACTTCCGCCGAGGCCTCCGCTTCGGCGCCGCAAAAGCGACGCCGTGGAAGACGCGAGCGCGGCGCGCCCCGAAAAGGTCCACGCGTAGCCCGCGGCTGCACACCATGATCTATTGCCTCTTCACCATCGTTTTTGTCATCTCCGTTTATACGGCGCGCCACTACTGGTTCACGCTGAATCGCCTCTTTGGCGTTCAACGCCACCCCTACATTGATACGGACACGGCCAATTGGCCGCAGGTCACGATTCTCGTGGCCGCGCACAACGAAGAGAAAGTCGTCGCCAATATTTTGTCCGCGTTGATGAGCGTCAATTATCCTTCGGACAGAATGCTCGTCGTTCCGGTCAACGACCGGTCCACCGACCGCACGCGCGAAATCATCGATAGCTTCGTCGAACAATTCCCCGGCCGCATCCGCCCCTTTCACCGCACGGGCGGAAAGGGAGGCAAGGCCGCCGCGCTGAAAGACGCCATGGAACTGGTCGAGACCGAAGCGATCCTAATCTTCGACGCCGATTACATTCCCGGCAGCGGTTTGATCAAACAACTCGTGGCGCCATTTTTCGATCCCGAGGTGGGTGGCGTAATGGGGCGCGTCGTGCCCCTGAATGTCGGCACAAATCTGTTGACGCGGTTGCTCGACCTCGAACGGTCCGGCGGCTATCAGGTGGACCAGCAGGCGCGAATGAATCTTCACCTGGTGCCGCAGCATGGCGGCACGGTCGCGGGCGTCCGGCTCAGCGCGTTGCGCGAGATCGGTGGCTGGAACGAAAACTCCCTCACGGAAGACACCGACCTCACCTACCGCCTTCTCCTGAACGGCTGGCAGACGGTTTATCAGAATCGCTCGGAGTGCTACGAGGAAGTTCCGGAAAACTGGCCGGTGCGCATCAGGCAAATCATGCGCTGGGCCAAGGGACACAACCAGGCACTGGCGGCCTACGGCCTTTACCTGCTTTTCGGAAAGCATCGCGCGACGTTCCGCGAACGCATTGACGGAACTCTGCTCCTGGGTGTGTACGCGATGGCGCCGGTCACATTGGTCGGCTGGCTCCTGGCTCTGGGAGTTTTCTATGAAGGTATCGTGCCGCTGCACGGCATTATCGCGCTGTTCGCATTCACCGCCTACGCCGCGGTGGGAAACTTTGCAGCATTTTTTGAAATCGCGGCGGCCGTTCGCCTGGACTACACGCGCCGGCGCATCTGCCTGCTGCCATTCCTCGTGCTTGGATTCGCCGTGAGCATTTTCTCCGTCTCCCGCGCGTTTGTCTCTCAGGTGTTGGCCCCCATCACCGGAGCTCAATTTCATTGGGACAAAACCGAGCGTTTCCGGACCACGCCGTGAACCCTGCGATCGCCACTCTCGTTCTGATTTTGTCGGCGGCACTGTTGTTCGTGGCTCCGTTGCTGCCGGCTATCGTCGAGCTGCGGCTCAAGCGCGACGCTCAACCGCTCAACGTGATTCAGCAATATGGCGGGGACATCCGGCACTTCGCCCAGGGGTTCCGCAAGATCGCCGTCGAGCTGCACCCTCAGTTGCAGGAGTGCGTTGCGTCGAGCGCCACGGCTATCGGCACATTGCCCGATGGTGACGAATACGTATTGCTCGGCGGTGCGGGCGAATCCTACCTTGTTGCTGCCACCAAACTGGATTCAACCTGGCGGTCCGTTGTCGCCGCCGGCACCGATCTTGCGCTCCCTGACGGTCTGACGTTCGCCAAGGAAATTTACGCCGTAGGGGATTTGACCGGCGGAGAACGCAGCACCTTCCGCGCGATTCTCGGAGACAAGGACATTCATCTCCAGCGCGGCAGCAAAGTCATCCGTTGGGCGCACGCTGCGCGAATATTTCGGGCCGATCACGATTGCGACCTGTTTGGGCGCATCTCCGCGGATCAGGAAATCCAGTTGCAGTCCGGCTGTGTCTTTCAACGCATGGGTGCGCCGATGATCGTTTTGGGATTCTCGGACACTTCCGCCAGCCAATCTCCGTCCCGGTCCATGAATGCCGCCGCTGATGCGACACCGGCTCCAGCGGGCCGCACCTTGTACGACGGCGATCTCGAGGTTCGCGCGGGCGAAGTCATTCCCGGCAGCATCGTGACCCGGGGAAAACTTCACATCGGCGCAGGTGCACATGTGCTCGGCAGCGTGAAAAGTAACGGCCACTTGACCATTGACGCCGGAGTGTCCGTGGATGGCAGCTTGCTTAGCGCTACCACCACGCACGTAGGTCCCAACTGCCGGATTGGCGGCCCTGTACTGGCCGAGCAGGGTGTCAGCATCGAGTGCGGTACCCACTGCGGCGCCGCCGACAATCCCACAACCGTCGCTGCTCCCACCATTGAGTTGGAAGAGGGCGTCGTGGTGTTCGGTTCGCTCTGGGCCCGAAATGAAGGGCGAGTGGTTCCCAAAGCATGACGATACGCCGGCGCATTCTCGTCTGCGGCGCTGTTGCGGCGCTTTTCCTGGGAGCCGGATTTGAGTGGTATTCCCACGACCCGTTCAGCCCTGGCGCGGATCGCATCATTCTTCTGGTGCCCGACGGCACCAGCTTCTCGAAGCCGGAAGTCAGCGCGTGGCTCGACGCAGGAAACGAAGAAGGCCTTCACGTCGTCCCCATGCACGATTCCACTTTTATCCGCCCCGTCTTTCCCAGGCCACCGTGCGCGGGCGTGATTTTGCCGGATTCGATTCACGGGCAAGCCAGCGACCTTTTTGTCGGCTCGATCCGCGATTACGTGGCCACCGGCGGTCACCTGATGCTCGTCTACGACGCAGCGGCGGAGTCACTGCAGGGATTCTATTCCGGAGAACGCTCCCGGCTTTCCGATCTGGCGGGCGTTGATTACGCTCTGTATAAGACACTTCGCTCCGCAACAATCAAGGCGAGCGACGTCAGCGGCGGCATTCCGGTGATGGACGAACTCGGCGTGCCGCCGGGAAAGTATTTTCCGTTTATCCAACCGCTGCCCGGCAATTCCGGCGCGCCCATCCCGGTGGAAACTCAAATTCGCCGTTATCAATACGGCGACCTACCCTACCCCAGCTTCGTCACATCCGGCGATTACTCGGGCCGTATTTTGCTGCATTCGCTCGCGGGCGTTGTCGCCGGCGAGCATTCATATGAGAAAGGCTCCGTGCTGTTTGTGAATCTGCCTCTCGGGTATCTCAAAAGCAATACGGACGGGCTCCCTCTGCACGCATTTCTAAAATATTTCGCGACGCATACGCTGTCGCTCCCCTATTTGCTGGCCGTGCCGGACGGAGTCGGCGGCCTGGTGCTTGATTGGCACGTGGACTCGAACGCCGCCATTCAGTCGCTCAAGGAACTCGACTCCTGGTCGATGGCGCAGCAGGGGCCCTACTCCATTGACGTCACCGCCGGTCCCGATACCTACGCCATTGGCGACGGCAAGGGCTTCGACGTCCTCCACAATCCCGTCAGCCAGACGCTGGTGCGCGCCCACTCGCTTCGCGGCGACGAAATCGGGAGCCACGGCGGTTGGATTCACAACTATTTCGCGGCGCACGTCGAGACCGAAACTAAGGAAATGGTGAAGTATCTCGAACTGAACAAGGCTGCTCTCGAGCAGGTAACGGGAAAGCCCGTTGTCGAATATTCCGCTCCCAATGGCGACCAGCCCGTGTGGGTCACTCACTGGCTCGAGGACCACGGTTTTGTCGCCTATTACTTTACGGGCGACACGGGGATGGCCCCGACCCATGACTATCGCGACGGCCGGCGCGGACCGAAAAACATGTGGGCGTTCCCCATTGCCGAGATGGATCGCGCTGCGTCTTTCGAGGAGTTGACTAGCGAGGACGTTCCAACCGCTGTCATCCAGCAGTGGCTCGATGCGCTGACCGATTTCGTCACCAGTCACGAACAAGTGCGGCTTGTCTACTTCCACCCGCCCGGTATTCTCCCTTTCCACCAGGAAGTCGACAACTGGATGGAGCTGACGGCTCGGCTCAAGGCTCAGGGCCGTTTCCGCTGGTACACGATGACTCAGATGGCCAATTTCCTGAACTCGCGCCAGGAGGTTCGGTGGAAATTGACGGAGCGAGATGGCATCGCTTTTCTCAGTGCCGCCGATCCCAAAACTTTGGCCCATCAGGCATGGAGATTCCCGGCCGATAAGTTCAGCGAGCCGGTGATCGTGCGCGGTTCGGCTGCGGTGCGGAAAGAGGGGGACGGCTGGCTCGTGGTGTCCGGCGAAGGGACTCTGCTGGACGTGCAAGCCAGGACGCTTGGCCAATGAGCCGCAGCCGCTGCATCCTAAACATCGGCATTGCTCTGTTCCTCAGCAGCGCCTCCGCGCTGGTCGTGAGTGCTCAGCAGGATTCGACCACCACGTCGTCGCCTCAGCAACCCGGCACGGACGTTCCAGTCGCGCCGCCGCCCGACAAGGCGGTCACCAACTTTGTCGAGGTCGGCAGCAGCTATCTCCAACTCTCGAACGGCTTCGGCCATTGGAGCGGCGGCTACGCTCGCGGCATCTTCGCCGAAGGAAATAACACCTGGAGCGGAGAAATCAACGGCCAGCACGAATTCGGCGATGCCGGCGTGTACCTGGCCGCCGGCGACACGTACAACTTCAACCCGGATTGGTACGCTTCGCTTACGCTCGGTTCCAGCACCGGGGGATTTTTCTGGCCCCGCTTCCGCGCCGATACATTCGTCAACCACAAACTGCTTTCGCGAAAGCAACTCGTCGCCACGTTCGGCTACGGATACTACGCCGCCAAGGACGTCCACCGCGACCAAAGCCTTTTCCTTGGGACCGACTACTATTTCCAAAAACCGTGGATCATCGAGGAAGGCATCCGGTTCACCATTAGCGATCCCAACTCCGTTTTTTCACCCGCCGGATTCGTCGCGGTCACGGAAGGAACCAACAAACATCACTACGTCACCGTCAATGCGGGATTCGGGGAGGAGGCGTATCAACTCGTCGCGCCGAGCACGGTTCTGACACGATTCCAGAGCCAGAGCCTTACGGTCACGTGGCGCCAATGGACCGGTAAGAACTGGGGGTTCAATTTCGTGGCGGACTATTACCACAGCCCCTTCTACCAGCGAGGCGGTGGCAGCTTTGGACTCTTCAAAGAGTTCTAATCGCCATGCGCCGCCAGTCGGCGGGAAGCAGCCGCCGAGATTCGCCGACCGCAGCCGCTTTCGCGGATACCGCGGCGGCGTGATCGTCATGCACCGCGCCCTCGCGCGGTTCGTTCTAGAGCCCCTCGAACTCGTCACCGCCGCCCTGATGGTGATTCTGTTCACTTTTGGGTGGATTGCCGCGTTGCCGTTGGTCTGCCGCTTCTGGCGGGCCGTGCTTGAGTCTGGAATGCGAATGCTCCCACTGCACGCCGAACTCGGCCTCACCCAGCATCAGTTCGGTTCGCATTTTGGCTTCGCCATTCCCTTTCCGCGAATGCCCGGGATCCTCCCGGACGCGCGAACGTGGTGGACTTCAGCCGCCGTGGTGGTTGTGTTGTTCGCCACAAGCTTTCTTTTCTCGAACAAATTCATGCCCGTCATGTATCTTCTGCGCGCCGTCCTTTTCCTCCACGTCACGTCATTGCTGTTCTTTCTGTTTCTGCCCGCCCGTTTTCCACACACTCCCGACAGCTACATGGAAGGACTCACCGGCTACGCCATAGCGCTCATCGCGTTCGTCCCGGTTCTGTTTGGATTGACCTATTATATTTTCAATTTCGGCATCATCCGAAAGGCCCTGCTTACGGGGATGACCATGGGCCACCTGACCCTTTTCGTCCCACTGCAAATTCTGCTGCAGACCATGGTCCTGCAGAAATCGGTGCTCTTCATGCCGGTGCTTTACATCGTCTTTGGCTTGCCGGTGGACGTGCTCATCATCCTCGCGTTTTATTCCTGGGGGATGAGTTGGCCGTTCAAAACTCAAATAGAGGCGTAGATTTTCGGGCGGGAATTTCCGGTCAGGAGCGCTTCGTTTGCAGGCGGTGGTAGCCGAACTCTTTGCGAGCCTCGTCCAGGCGCTTTCCTCCGCGTACGCTCTTGCGAATCGCTTCCTCGGCCGTCGCGATTCCTTCGGCGACGGCCAGCACCTCCGCTTCGTGTTGCCGCGGGATCGCCACGACGCCGTCCGCGTCACCGCGCAGGATGTCTCCCGGCGCCACTCGCGCATCCCCGATATTGACGGCAATCTCCGTCGCGTCCAACTGCACGCGATCTTTTCCGGTGCGCATTGAATAACTCTTGCTGAAGACCGGATAACCGAGCTCCATGCAAAGCGCGGTGTCGCGGCAAGCGCCGTCTATCACGGTGCCGGCGATTCCCCGGTGGTGCGCGATCTCGGTCAGAATGTCACCCCATACAGTCGCGTTCTCGCGTCCGCCATTATCAATCGCCACAACCGAACCCGGAGCGACGTCGTCAATAAAGTCGCCAACGGTGCCGGCCGGCTTTCCGACAGGACGATAGAGCATCGTAAATGCGCGGCCGGTCATGCGAAAGCGGGAGTCGCGCGGCTTGATATTCAGGCACTGGCCGCTGATGCCAAGCCTGTCCAGCGCGTCGCTGATTGTGGAGGTGTCGAGCTTGCTTGCGCGCTCGACCGATGGGTCCTGCGTTGGCACGAAGTTTTCCTAGTTTAATTGCGCAGCATGTTTTCGTAGTTCGCGCCCATCACTTCGGTGATGGGTTTGCCTTCGCGCAAAGCCTGAGCCATGGCCGCTTCGCGCGCGAAGATTTCCTCCGCCGCTGCCAGGACTCGTTCGATATTTTCCGCGGAGATGAAGACGACGCCGCTGCCATCGGCGATCACGTAGTCGCCCGGCTTCACAGGAATCTCCCCAACCCTGATTGGCTCGCCCGTCGAAAGCTCCACGATTCGACCGCGCGCCGTAAACGTGGTCACACCCTTCCCGAAAACCGGAAAATCATGCTGGCGCGCTTCGTCAATATCCCTCACCGGGCCATCGGCGATCACGCCGGCAACGCCGCGCAATTTCGCGCCGAGGGTTAGAATGCCGCCCCAACTCGCGGCATTCACGCCGCTGTGTTGCTCGACCACGATAATGTCGCCGGGCTGCGCCGCCTCGATCGCCGTAGTGCTCACGTGGCGCGGCTTTCCCGCCGGAGATTCGCCTACACCGAGCTTCACAGTCAGAATGCGGCCCGCGATCCGCCGCGAGGATACCAATTCGGTAAGTCCCGTCACCGCGCCCTTCAGATGCAACTTATCGAGCGCGTCGGACACCGCGCAGCAATCCAGCTTCTTCAGCCGGGTAACAAAATCGCCTGCCGCCGCGTCTGCGCTCATCCGCTTTCCCTCAACATCCCTACTGCCAGTAAACGAATCCCATCGCGTTGCCCGTGCCCGCCTCGGTGCGGTAGCACGGCACATAATCCACCAGCGTCATCCTCTTGTTCAGCGCGTTCATCCCGACCGACAGAGGAATCCAGTTCCGTATTTCGCAAGTATTCCCCAGCAAATAGTTTTCGGGAATCGCTGCGAGCGCGGCTTCGTCCGGCGTTTGCATCGCCTTCAATATGCGCTGGTCAAGGTCCTCATCAATCACAAAGTGAGTGAGGCCGCCCGAGGCAAACACAGCCACTCTGGCGTCTTCCTTCCAGCTCTCGATGGCTTTCATCAGCGCGCGTCCAAACTTGAGACAGCGCCCGATCTTCGGCAGGTTATGCGGAATCCCCGCGTTCAGAAAAATCGGAACGCTGGGAGGCGGGCTATCTACCATGATGCGCCGATAAAGGAATCCGAACGCGTGCGGAACGCCGTGGTCGTGACCGTTCACTTGCGGCAGCTTGGACGACTCCGAAACATCGAATTCCTGATCCATCAGCGAATTCACCAGATGCACGCCGAGATCGGATGCTGCGTTATAAACGGCGCCGCCCGGAGGACAATGCCCGATTTCCGCGATGGCGATTCCTGGTGGGAATTTTGCCTTGGCTTCTTCCGTCTCCGGAATATTTTCAAGCTTGGTTCCCGTGAACACCAGGAATGCAGGCGTGTTTTCGTCGGTGAACATTTCGCGCTGGTCGTTGCCAATCATCACCACTGCGTCCGGCTTGACTTCTCCGAATTTTGCCGCCAATTTATCGAGCGCGCTCTGGCACCGGTCGTAATTTTTCTTCCGCGCCTCCGGAGTGATCGAGGCGGCAAAACCCGGCTGTCGCGCGGCGAGCAATTTGGGAAAGTCGTAAGGCTCGCCGCGATAGAAATGCTTCGGATTCTTTCTGTCCGCATCTCCGCGCAAATGCCACATGTCGGGCGGCGTTGAGAGCATCGGTCCGTGCGATGACCCCATGCCGAGTACCACTTTAGCCATGATCCTGTCCTCCGTTGCTTCTCAAACGCCGGAAAGCGATCAGCTCCACACGTGGCGGGCGGCTTCGACCACCAACTTCAATTTAGCCCACTGCTCGTCCTCGGTTATCAGATTCCCTTCCATGGTCGAGGCGAAGCCGCATTGCGGGCTCAGCGTGAGGTTTTCGAGCGGCACATATTTCGCCGCCTCCTTGATTCGCTGAACGATTTCGTCGGCGCTTTCGAGTTCGGGACGCTTCGAACTGACCAGACCCAGCACTGCAATTTTGTTTCGCGGAATAAATCGCAGCGGCTCGAATGTTCCCGATCGGCTGTCGTCGTATTCCAGCAGGAAACGATCCACGGCCAGCGTTCCAAACATTTTCTCGGCGATTGCGTCGTAGCCGCCTTCGGCGTACCAGTGGCTCTGGCTGTTGCCCCGGCAAAGGTGAATCGCAAGCGTGACGCCGGGCTGCCGTGCCGCTTCGAAGCACGCATTGTCGGCGCGTATAGATTCGTCGAACCACGCCTCCGGCTCTACCTTCATTTCCGTGCGAATCCATTCGCGCCATTTCGGGTCCATGAAGTAGCTGTACCGCGGCGCGTCAATCTGGATGTACTTCACGCCCTCCGCGGCGAGCCGGGCCATTTCCGCTTTCATGATCTCGACGATGTCCCACAGCAGAGCGGAGTAAGTCGGGTACGCCTTGTCGGATCGGCCGGGCTTATAGGAAATAGCCGGGAACTGAGTGGCGCTGGGCAGCGTCATCTTGATCGGTCCCGGGCTGTGTTGCTTCAGAAATGGCAGCTCGTGGCCCGTGAGCGGACGAACGGCCCGTAGCTTTTCGACAACCACGCCTGCCACTCGGCCCCTGCCAAGGGAAGGAGCCGCCACCGCTGCCGTTTTCCAACTGCGCGCCACGCCGTCGCCAAAATCAAAACCCTCGACCGCGTCAGTGAAATCGCCCATGAAATTCGACCGGCGGAACTCGCCGTCCGTGAAAATATCGAACCCGAGTTCCTTCTGCTTGGCAAGCACACGGAGAATGGAACGATCCTCGACGTCACGCAGCCGTTCCGGATTTGGCGGATCGCTCCGACGCGCTTCCAGAAGCTCTTTCGGCCGCAGGAAACTGCCGACCTGATCTGCTCGGTATTCGATGGACATCTCTTTGCTCGCCCATTCCAAATCGGATTTCACAACCGCTCGCGTCCGTTTTTATCCCGCGGTTTTTGCGCCCACGTTGAGCTTGAAGAGCTTTTTCGCGTTGTCCTCGAAGATTGCCTTCTTGTCTGCGTCGCTCAGCCAGGTAAACGCGTCAATGTAGGACCTTACGTCGTCCATCCACCTTCCGGTTTTCGGATCCTTCGCGGTGCCGACGCCGGGACGCTCAGTGCCAAACACGCAGCGGTCCGCGCCGACCGTTTTGATCAAAAGCTCGCAGGCGAGCGCGGTGTAGAGCACCGTGTCGTAGTAGAGCTTGCGCATGTTGTCCATGAAGTTGCTCTGCGCTCCGCGCCGCAGAGTCGGCGCGAGAAATCGCCCGGCGTGATAAGGAACCGCGCCGCCTCCGTGTGAGCAAACGATTTTCAGCTTCGGGAAATCCTGAAACACGCGCGAGTTCACGAGCGAAACCACGGAAATCGTCTCTTCGTTGATGAAATGCGTCGAGTAGCTATGCCGCACTGAGCGGCAACCCGCGCCGTGGATGTAGCCGGGGACATCGAGTTCCACGAGCTTTTCGTACAGCGGATACCAATACTCGTCGCCCATTCCCGGCGTGTCGTAGTTCGTGGCCTCGCTTGGATCTGGATTGATCAGGCAACCGACGAAACCGAATTCCTTCACGCAGCGCTCGAGTTCCGGGATGCAGTTCTTCGGGCTCACGCCGGGAGACTGCGGAAGGCCGCAAACGCCCCTGAACACATTGGGGAACAGGCGGCATTGCTGCGCGACCATGTTGTTGCACTCTTCGATGAACCACTGCGAAACCTTCGCGGGTTTCTCAGCCATCATCATCTGGTACGGTCGAGGAGAAAGCAGCTGAATGTCCGTGCCGACTTCCTTGAGCAGCTCGAAATGCGATTTGCCAGTCTCAAATGTGGGCTGGTTCAGAAACGCGATCATCTCGTCGTCGCTGATCTTCACGCTTCCGCGGCCGTGCGACCCGCGGTGCGACAATACGTTTGCCTTGTAAACGTACAGGGAATCGGGCGCAGTCAGATGACCGTGAACGTCAATTACCATTGCATTCCACCCCCGCGGAGAATCTCAGCAACGTATTGCTTCTCTTATCTCCGAACTCCGTCGATGTCAACCGATAGTACTTCTCGCCATGAGGGCTGGGCCTATTTCCGCGCATTGCGCTGGCCCCCGTTGAGTGTCGATTAGAACTCATCGCGACTCCATGTTTTCAATAGGTTGCGTCCATTTCTAATCGCCACTGTGTCGATTAGAAATTCGCACGTCTTCAGCGCGCTCGGGTGGTGGCCACGTTCTTCATCGGCTCGATGCACTCTCTTCTTCTCCTTTTGCACTGGGCGCGATTTGTTTCGCGCCAGCCTACACATCCACGCTATCACACGATGCAAATCGACATTCAATTGTCGATTACGAGAAACGATTGCAGGCAGAGGATTTAGGCAAGGTCATTTCTGCGCGAAAAGATGCGAATTTTCCGCTTACCCACTGGTGCAATGAGCGCGCTACAGCGCGACCGGCGCCAACGGTGCCGACCTAATGCAAGTTGTCCACAATAAAGAGGTCCGACGTATACCGTGGGGAGGAATATGTGTAGTACTTGAGATCGGGCGTCACATTAAAAGCGAACTGCTGACCTATCGTTTGAACCTCGATCGGAACGCTTTTCCATGATTCGCGGTGGCCGCTGGCCAGGTCCACCAGCGTGAGCACGAGCTCGTGGCCCGACGTCGCACCTACGAGCAGCGATCGTCCGCCAGTGGGGAAACAGACTGGGTACTCCGATTCGAGCACTCCTTTCATTGCGACAGGTTGGGGATTACCTGCACGATAGAGCGAAATACCTCCCTGCTCTTCATGCAGGGCCAACAGTTCGCCATCGTGCGAAAGGTGGGGGAAAACGTTGCGGGCGCCGGCTTTCACCAGTCCCGGTGGCCCACCGTCAATCCTCTGTTCGTAGACGTTCCAGTCATTTTGGTTTGTCTGTGCCTCGTAGACGACCTGCCGGCCATCACCGGACCAGCCCTGATGGTCAAAGTTCTTGAGTCCGGGCGTGGGTAACTCCCGCGATTCCCCGGGCCCGATCGGCTGGAGCTGCAACTTGTGACTCTTGGAATTGGTTGAGAGAAGCCACTTGCCATCAGGTGAAATCGCCGCAGTGCCGGCGCCCAGCAGAACGGCTGGAGAACCGTCCGTCGCCCGATAGTAAGCCATAAAGTCGTTTTCGAGATAGTACGTGTCGCCCGCTTCCGTAAAAGTAATCGAGCGGCCGTCGTCGGAAATCCCTGTCGCTTTCGTGTCGTCGAGCCAGGAATAAGGGTGCTCGATTTTATCTCCCGGGAAAAATCCTTTCAGCTGCCTGCGCCAGCTCTCGTGGGACAAAAGGACGCGCCCATCCTTCGCGATATCGTGCAGGCGTAAATAAGGCATCGTCAAGACGCTTCGCTTCTTCCCGGACAAGCTCACGGCAAAGATCGTGTCAGCCCAGCCGCCATTACTCGCTCCTGCATACCAGATTTCCTTCCCATCCGGGCGCCAGGCGACCCCCTCCAAACTCACATCGTCGGGCACAAGCACCGTTCGCTTGCCGCTGAGATCGACCAATTCCAGCGCGCCCGAGTCGTTGCCATTAATGGGGTGGTTTTCGAAAGCGATGCGGGAGCCGTCGGGTGAAAATCTCGGATGACCAAACCATCCGGCATTCTGCTGGCACAGCACGTGTCCGGGCGGGAACTCCAGACGGGCTCCCTCACCCGAGAAGACAGATATGGCAAGTTGCTTGCCGTCCGGATCCCAGTCGGCAAAGGCGACATGCTCCGCGAGGCTACGCGGCGCTCCCCCGGCCAAGCTCACGGTTGCCAAGGTGCCTTTACAATCAAAAAGGAACACTTGCTCGCAACCTAGAAGAACGGCCAAGTCGTCGGATACAGAAACGGACGCGATAGTAGCCGATGGAATTCCGAGTGACCGCGATTCCGGACTGCCCACGCGCGCAACGGCGACCTGCGGAGGCTGATCTTCCCACTCGCCACTGTAAACGATCGTTTGTCCGTCATGAGAAAAACGCGCGGCTTGCAACGTTCCTTCACGATAGGTCACATTCGTAAACCGCGGCTGAGGTTTTTCGCGATTGCCAAGAAAAAACAGGCCGGCGGCGACCAGCGCCAAAATCAGCGCGATACCCCATGCCAGAATGTTGGGCACTTTGTGCGCTGCAGTTACCGGGTCGTGCGCGGCGAGCTGGACGGCCGTGTCCGAAATCCAGTTCAACTCGAGCCTCACGTCGCGCGCGGATTGAAAACGGTCATCCGGATTCTTCTCCAGGCATGTGCTCACGACACGCTCGAACGCCGGCGGCGTGACGGGCTGAAACACCGAGATGGGCTCGGGAGTCTTTTCCAAAATTGCGTTGGCCAGGCTGATCTGGCTCTTGCCGTCAAACGGCCGTTTGCCTGTGGCCAATTCGTAAAGAACCGCGCCCAGCGCGAACAAGTCCGATCGTTGATCCGCGGGCTTGCCTTCAATCTGCTCGGGTGACATGTACTGGATCGTGCCGATGACAGCTCCCGCAGTGGTTAGAGGCGAGAGAGGGCTCCCTCCGTCCATGGTCTTGGCAGTCGACAACAAAAGGGCGTTTGTGGATCCCCCATCCAGGCCCGCGGCCTTCGCCAGCCCGAAATCCATCAGCTTGGCGCCGCTCCGGGTCAGCATGATGTTTGCCGGTTTTAGATCGCGGTGAGTAATTCCCGCGCGGTGCGCCACCTCGAGCGCTTCGCAAACTTCCATTCCGATCTTCAGCGTTTCTTTCAGCGGCAGTGGACCTTTCTTCAAACGGTCCGCGAGCGACTCGCCCTCCAGGTACTCCATCACTAAGAAATCGACGCCATTTTGATGCCCGATATCGTGCAGGGTGCAGATTCGCGGATGATTCAACGACGAAATCGCGCGAGCCTCGCGGTCGAAGCGTTCTTTCAGCTCGGGTTGCGCGGAGAGGTGCTGCGCCAGGATTTTGATCGCTACTTCGCGCCCCAGCCGCGTGTCGCGCGCGCGATACACCTCGCCCATGCCGCCCGCGCCAAGAAGCGCCTGGGTTTCGTATGGACCGAGCTTTGTGCCGGAGGCGAGTGCCATGAGGAGCGCCGAATTATACCGCCCGGCGGTCCGCAACGCCACGCGCGAGAGAATCTCGATGTTGACGCAGCGCTTCGCACGGCATAGTCTCGCCCGTGCCAGTGGGGCGGCACATGCCGGACATGGACACTTCGAGCGGCCGGAACATCAGCGCGGGTCTCGAAAAAAGCTTCTCTTCGCCGCGCTACGCGCTGGCGATGCTGACCATCATCTATTCCCTTAATTTTCTCGACCGCACCGTCATCACCATCCTGATTGATCCCATCAAACACGATTACCATTTGTCCGACAAAGCGATGGGATTTATCTCGGGATTCGGCTTCGTGATCATGTATTCAATTCTCGCGGCGCCGGTGGCGCGGTGGGCGGACCGTGGCAACCGCAGGTCCATCCTCACGTGGGGGCTGATCCTCTGGAGCGGCATGACCGCGCTCGCGGGAATCGCGCGCAATGCCCTGCAACTTACCCTTGCGAGATTTGGCGTCGGCATCGGAGAAGCAGCGGGCACGGCGCCCTCCGCTTCCATGATTTCCGATCTTTTCCCGGGCGACCAGCGCGCCATGGCGATGTCCGTTTATCAGCTCGGACCTGTGTTCGGCGGATTTCTGGGAGCGTTCATCGGAGGCTGGATCAACCAATACTACGGGTGGCATCGCGCGTTCCTGGTGGCAGGACTGCCGGGCCTGGCAGTGGCGCTCTTGTTCCGCCTGACCGTGAAGGAACCGGTGCGCGGCACATCGGAGCGGCAGAAGGTGGACACACGCCAGCAACCGGTGAAAGAGACGCTTCGGTTCATGATGGGCCAGAAATGCTACGTGCTGCTTCTCTTAGGATTCTGCTTAACCACTTTCACGCAATTTGGGTTTGGCACTTGGACCGCTCCATTTCTGGGCAGGATCCGGCATCTCAATTCCGCTCAGATCGGCACCTACCTTGGCACCGTAAGAGGAGTGGCCGGCCTTGTCGGCACGCTCATCGGCGGCTATCTATCGGACTGGGCGGGCCGCAGAGATCCGCGCTGGAGAATCTACGTGTCCGCGATCTGCTCGATGATTGCCGGACCCGCCGTGCTGGTGTTTCTGTTCTCGCCGAGCCTTCCGATTTCCGCGGCCGGTTTCTTCCTGATTTCCGCGATGAGCCCGGTTCATGTGGGCCCCATCGTCAGTGTTTCGCATTCCGTCGTGAAGGTAGGCATGCGGGCATTCTCGACATCCGTGCTGTATCTGATCTCTGAGTTAATCGGGCTTGGGTTGGGTCCTTACTTCATCGGCGCTTTCAACGACCGTTACGCGAGCCGGCTGGGCGTGGACGTGATCCGATACTCGATGGCGACGGCGGCCGTCACAACGATTCTCGGCGGCATTCTCTTCATCGTCGCCGCGCAGTTCCTGAAACGTGACGTGGCCCGGACCCTAACCGATTAGGGTCGGATTTGATTCTCCAGCAGGCTGCGTGCTAAATTTCAAAAGCAAACGGCACGGGGGAACGTGGTCAATAAAACTCTGGCGACAGTGACGGAAGCGGTAGCGCCCGTATTTGACGGCGCGACAATTCTGCTCGGCGGTTTCGGCGATCCTGGCTTGCCTGGGCAAATCCTTGAGGCGCTGCGGCTGCAAGGCGCGAAGAATCTTACAGTTGTGCACAATGGCTCCGGCGGCGGCACGCATTCGCTCGGCGGCCTGATCCACGACGGCAAGGTCAAGAAGCTCATTGCCTCGTTCCCAAGCAATCCCGGCAACCAGTCGTTTCAGGAGAGGTACCTCAAGGGCGAGGTCGAGCTGGAGCTGGTGCCGCAGGGCACGCTCGCGGAACGCATCCGCGCGGCCGGCTCAGGGTTGGGCGGATTTTTCACGCCGACCGGTGCGGGCACGGACCTCGCCGCCGGCAAGGAATCCCGCGTGATCGACGGCCGCGAGATGATCTTCGAAAGGGCGCTGCATGCCGATTTCGCTTTCGTGCGCGCGTATCGTGGCGACCGCCTCGGCAACCTGAATTACCGCATGGCCATGCGCAATTTCAACGTGCCCATGTGCACGGCCGCGAAGCATGTCGTCGCGGAGGTTGACGAGCTCGTCCCCGTCGGCTCGATTGATCCGGAAAACGTGCACACGCCGGGGATTTTTGTAGACCACGTGGTCCAAGTGGCCCGGCATCCCGAGTATCTGAAAATCACCACGGAAGGAAGGTAGCCAATGTCGCTCACTCGAGACGGAATCGCCTATCGCGTCGCATGCGACCTGCCTGAAGGCAGCTACGTCAACCTCGGCATCGGTATTCCGACGCTCGTATCGGGATACATCCCTGCGGGAAAGGACGTTTTCTTCCACAGCGAGAACGGGATTCTGGGCATGGGCGCTCTGGCGCAGCCGGGCCACGAAGATCCGGACCTGATCAACGCGGGCAAGCAGTACGTAACTCTGAATCCGGGCGCGAGCTTCTTCGACCATCCCACTTCGTTCAGCATGATTCGCGGCGGCCACATCAACTTCGCGGTGCTGGGAGCGCTTGAAGTGGCGGCCAATGGCGATATGGCCAACTGGCGCACGCCCGGCGAAAAAGTTCCCGGCGTGGGCGGCGCGATGGATCTCGCGTTCGGCGCGAAGAACGTTCTTGTGACCATGACGCACGTGACTAACAAGGGCAAACCGAAGATTCTGAACAAGTGTTCCCTGCCGCTTACAGCGCCGCACTGTGTGAAGCGCATTTACACGGACATGGCCGTCGTTGATGTGACGCCGGAGGGGCTGGTGCTGCGCGAATTCGCGCCCGGGCTCGATCCGCAGACGGTCCAGTCCAAGACGGAAGCTCCCCTTCGGGTAGCGGCCGATTGCAAAGAGATGAATGTTCCCCCCAAATTCCACGCCGCTCAGCCGACGACCTGATTCCACGGAGGGCTCACTTGTTGCAAGCGATTGATATGCACGCCCACATCCAGACGGGCGAGCGCGCCAAGCAGGGCTGGGGCCACGTGGCGAAAGCCGGGCTGCCGATGAACACCGGCAAATGGCGCCCCGATCCTGATGGAATGGCCGAGATGTATCAAAGCCAGAACATGATGGCTGTGATCTTCGATGTGGACGGCGAAACCCGCAGCGGCGTGAAGATGGACAATGGCGAGACTGCCGCCTGGATGAAAAAATACCCGGACACGTTCATCGGCTTCGGGAGCGTGGATCCCTGGAAGGGCAAGATTGCAGAAAACGAAGTGAAGCGCTGCGCCGAGATGGGTCTGCGCGGCATGAAATTCCAGCAGGCCGCGCAGGGATTTAATCCCAACGACGAGCGCTTTTTCCCGATCTACGAAGCGATTGTGAAGCTCAATTTGCCGGTAATTTTTCACACCGGAACAACCGCCGTCGCAGCAGGCTCGCCAGGCGGTAAGGGAATCACGCTCGAATACTGTAAGCCGATTCCTTACATTGACAACCTCGCGGCGTGGTACCCGGAGATGCGCATCATCATGGCGCATCCCGCATGGCCCTGGCACGACGATCAGCTCGCCGTGCTGCGCCACAAGGGAAACACCTACATGGACCTTTCGGGCTGGGCGCCAAAGTATTTTCCAGCGTCCACCGTGCACAACATCAACACGCTCGTGCAGGACAAAGCTTTCTTCGGAACCGATTTCCCGATGATGACTCCCGAGCGATGGCTCGCCGAATTCGCCGAGCTCCCCCTGAAAGACACCGTCCGGCCGAAAATCCTGCTGCACAATGCAGCCAAGTTCCTGGGGATCGAATTAAAAAATGCCTAGCCGGCCCGCTCCTCAATTCAGATAAATAACAGCGAAATACCGGGTAATATTGAGAGCGATGAGCTTGACCGTATTTTTTGGTTTGCTCGGCGGGATCGTGGTTCTCGCCTTTGTTGCCAATCGTCTGGCTGGATGGACCCGCGTGCCAGACGTAGTGGTCTTGATGGCCGCGGGGATGTTGCTCGGTCCCGTCTTCCATCTCCTCAACCCAGCGAAATTCGAGTACGTCGCTCATGGATTCGGCGCACTCGCGCTGATCCTGATCCTTTTCGAGGCCGGGCTAGACCTTGAGTTTCGCAACACGCTGAGGCATTTTCCGGGCGGCGTGCTGCTGGCCCTGTTGAGCTACGGCCTGTCCCTCGTGGCGATCGCCGAGTTCCTGATCGCAGCGATTCACCTGCCGCGAATGGACGCTTTTCTGGTGGCGGCGGCGTTTGCGTGCGTCAGTAGTTCGGTGATGCTGCCCGTGCTGCAACAGATGAATCTCACCACCGCGCTGAAGACCACGCTAGTCGTCGAAGGCGCCCTGAGCGACGCGCTCGGCGTCCTCGGAGTGGGCGCGGTCCTCGATTTCACCTCGACCCCACACGAGGGAAATCAGTCGAATGTTACGTCCCTGCTGATGCGGCATGCCGCCGCCCAGGGCACGAAATCGTCGTTGGCCGCCGGCGTCGTGGAAGGCTTTCTCCTGCGTGTGTTGATCTCTATAGCACTGGCCCTGGCGGTTGGGTTTCTGTGGTCCCGGCTGCTTCCGCTGATTTCGGAAGAGCGTTTCTGGCAGGTGCTCACGTTCGCCGCCGTTTTGCTCGTCTATTCCATCTCCGATTTAGTGGGGGGCAGTAATCTTTTCGCGGTAATCGCGTTTGGGGCCACCCTGGCGAACCTTCCCGGCAAGACAAGAGCCGAATTCGAATTCGCCTGGTGGGTCGCGCCAAAATCCGGCAACACTCACCGCCAGCTGCTCATGTTCCATTCCGAACTGGCATTTCTCGTGCGCACGTTTTTCTTCGTCCTGCTCGGCCTGATCGTGAAGTTCTCCGGGCTCCGCGCCGCCGCTCTTCCGGCCGCGGGGATTGTGGCGGCCATCTTTATCGCGCGATGGATTTCGGCGCAGGTCAGCCGCGTCGCCATGAAAGATGTCGATCCGCTGGACATCGAAACCATCAGTTTGCTCGTGCCCCGCGGACTCATCACGGCGGTCCTGGCCTTCGAAATCGTTGACGCAAAGGGCGCGAGCTTCAGTTTTCTACCCGGCCTCGCTTTCTCGGTAATTCTGTTGAGCAACATTCTGATGCTCGTCGCCACCGTTCGCAGGAGCGGCCCTGCGGCGGACGCGCCCGCAACGGATGTCCCGCAGCCAGTCACGGAATCAGCTTCGTAGAAATCGAATGCGCGCGATGATTCTTGGCTCAGATCGCGCCATCGGTCGAAGGTCCGAGCACCGGACAATCGATCATCCTCCCCACCATTTCCCCCGGTATAATGAACTCGTGAGCGAACCGCAAACGCAACACATGACCTGCATGGAAGTCTGGGGTGACAGCCAGCTCACCGCGCGCGGCATTGAAATGGGAGGACTGGACGCTTGGGTTTACAGCAAACCCTTCGGCCAGGCCCAGCGCGGCGGGGACGTCTACTACGCATCGAGCTGCGCCACCGGACGAATCAGCCGCCTGCTGCTGGCGGATGTCTCCGGACATGGAACCTCCGTCGCATCAACCGCGGCGGATTTGCGCACGCTTATGCGGCGGTTCGTGAATCGTCTGGATCAAAAAGAATTTGTGCGCCTGCTCAACCAGCAGTTCGTTGCCTTGTCGCGGACAGGGAGTTTCGCGACGGCGGTCGTCACCACGTTCTTCGCTCCCAGCCGGCGGCTGCTCGTTTCCAATGCGGGCCATCCGCGGCCGGTTCTGTATCGCGCCGAGAAAAAGCAATGGACTTTGCTGGGCCAGGATGGCGCGGACGACAAGCATACGTTCAGCAACATGCCCCTGGGCATCATGGACCTGACGGAATACGAGGAATTCGACGTCGAGTTGGAAGCCGGCGATTGCCTGCTCAGCTACACCGATGCGCTAATTGAATCCCGCGACGCGGATGGAGAGATGCTCGGCGAGGCCGGCGTGCTGCGGATTTTGAGCCTTCTTGGTGAAGTAGAGCCGCAAAAGCTGATCGAAACGCTGCTGAAAGAAATTGAGGAGCGCTACCCGGAGAATCTATCCGAAGACGACGTGACGGTGCTCGTAGTTCGCGCCAACGGACGCCAGCCGCGCCATTCGTTCAAAGAAAAGTTCGCGGCTACCATGCGCCTTCTCGGCTCTATGATTCGCGGGATCAATCCCCGGGCCGAACGCCCGCCGCTTCCGGACTTCAGCCTGCCAAACGTCGGCGGCGCGATCATTCCGGCCCTGGGCCGCCGCTGGCGCGCCTGAACCCCTGAGCCAGGAGGCGCCGAACTTGCAGCCCAATATCGAACCGGTTACGCCACTGAATCCTCCTGACGCGTCGCCTTTACACCCTTGAGTATTCCCAGTCCCACAAGGACGATCGCGCCCGCTGCAATCCAGTGCGCGGGCATATGCACCAAATACGCAGCGTAAATCAGGCCGCCGATAACGATTGCGAAACCGATCGCGTATAGCCCGAAGGACATAAAAACTCCCGCCGGCGAGAATTGAGATACGAATCCGCGATTCAACCCCTGTCAGCGATGACCAGGACAAGAAGAATCAGCAACAAAAGACCCAATCCGCCGCTGGGATAATATCCCCAGTGCATGCTATACGGCCAAGTCGGCAGCGCACCGAGCACAAGCAAGACCAACAAAACGATCAGGAGTGTTCTCATTTATCTTTCCTCGCCGGGCGGAACCGATATTCGCCCTCTGCGCCTACCGACCGAAACTTAGATTCACGTCCGACACAGGAAGTAACACGGAAAAATCCGCTCGCCGGCCTAGATCGCGCACTAAAAGTGGCTAAAGAGCCCGATCAAGATGATGAACGGTATCGGCACGCCTAACAACAACAGTAAAATCGAACGCATCGTGAGCCTCCATTTTGTGCAAACCGCTCTCCATCATTTGACTTCGGGAATCGGGCCACCCTAAATCAGGACGTGATCGCGCTGTCTTCCGCCGATCGTCGCGGCAAAGCTGGCGCAAAACGCTCCTATCAAGAGCGCCACGAAAAGCCAGTACAGCATGTGGGCCACGGCCTTGCGTGCGTTGTCAGCCGCTTGAGTCGCGGCCGCAACCGTGTCGGACACCCGCTGGTCGGCCTCCGGTTGGCTAAGACCTGTTCTTGCGGCAACCAACTGGGCGAGATACGCCTTGTCCTGCACGGACAAATCGGACTGGCGAAGCGCGTGGGCAAGAATGACGCCGGCTTCGGCGCGCACTGCCGAGTCATTTTGATCTGTGCTCGGATGGTCCGTCCGAAACAAGGTATCGACAAAGTACCCATTCGCGCTCGGCGCTGCGCCTTCAGTCGAATAGCTCGGCGTGTTCCGCGCCGCCCCGGTTGCCATTGCTGCGGTCAGCGCGGCGAAGAATACGGCCGAAATTACCAGCCCCACCGCCCACACCAGGAATCCATGCGCGGTATCGCGGAAGAACACTTCGTGGGTGTGAACGGCAACCCATTTCACGCGAAGCCTTCCCGCGAGATAGCCTCCAATTGCCGAAGCAATTATCTGAACCACAATCAGCCAGATAATCGCGGCCATGCCGACACCGGACGAAGATAGTCCCGCGTTCGTCCACGGTGATATCGCGGACAAGCCTATCCCTGTGCCCAACGCCAGCAATATTAGGGACAGCGCCGCGGTAGAAAATGCTCCAGCTGTAATTGCAGACCAGGTAACGCCAGACGAATGTTCGTCGGTTCTTACCGAGGTCTCGGGGTAATGATTCGTTGAGTACGCAACGCTAGCCATATGATTTCCTCTTTCGTTCCGCTTCGTTTACTTCTTCTTGATGACCGATTCCGAACCGGTGGCCGTTATTGCGCAACGATCCTGCTCTAGCGGCTGGCGGACGACCATACCCAATAGACCGGGCGTCGCTACAGAAAGGACCTTAGAGTGCCGCTAGGAAAGCGGGTAGATTAACGGTAGGGGGCTGATGCGGAACACGCGAAAAGCTGCCTTAAGTAGGTGAAGTTGTGAGCGTGCCAGGACTTGTCCCGAAACTTCCGGACTAAGGCCCTCTGCCAAATCTGCTATCCCACAGGATCTTTCTGACGCGTCGCCTTTACAGCTTTCAGTATCCCGAGCCCCAAAAGTACGATCGCGCCCACCGCGATCCAGTGAGCGGGCATGTGCATCAGGTACGCCGCGTAAATCAGTCCGCCGATGACGATTGCAAACCCGGTCGCGTAAATTCCGAAAGACATGACAACTCCGTTTCGAGCCAACCGTGGCCGCTTTCGCCCGGGAGCTCGGCTTGTTCACCAGCGGTCTAGGCGCTTGCTGCGCTGCCTCTCACGAAATGCAGCACGAGCAATATCAGCCCTAAAACAAGGGCGACATGAATAAAAGCACCGGTTATGTGAAACGCGAAAAACCCGAGCAACCAGAGAACGATCAAAACTGCGGCGATTATCCCAAGCATGTCCTTATCTCCTTCTGTCTGACCGCGAAAAGAGCCGCGACCATGTGTTTCCGAGCCACAGACTAGCCGGAGGAGCGCTGTTCGTCTGTCACGTTGTGAACACTTTCGAATTAAGGCTTTTCATGCGATACCTGCCCGATTGAAGGCAATTGTCCCCAGGGGAGTCTTTATTTCGGCTTCGGGACGCGGCTCGCACGCAATGACCAAAACCTGAGGGGCTTGCTTACCGAAGAGAAGTGGTGAGCCGGGTAGGACTCGAACCTACAACCCGCTGATTAAGAGTCAGCTGCTCTACCATTGAGCTACCGGCCCA